>Ga0208299_1002927_pt1 | contig 11122 bp, 9 predicted proteins | sample 15_taG_FD_184089 | JGI IMG/M metagenome (GOLD analysis project Ga0208299, IMG submission 184089) | Marine viral communities from the Subarctic Pacific Ocean - 15_ETSP_OMZ_AT15312 metaG (SPAdes) (version 2) | ecosystem: Environmental > Aquatic > Marine > Oceanic | place: Pacific Ocean | collected...
GAAAATACATAATAAAAATAATATAACATTGTAATAATGGCAATAACAAGATTAACAGACATAATAGAGGTATTTGACAGCAAATGGACTTATGGTGATGTGAAGTTTGGTTACGAAGGCGAAGTAAACCAAGACCACGACATTAAGTACCCATTAATGCTAGTTGAACCACCATCATCAATAATACCAGAGATATATAATGGTAGAGAGGAGTATGAATTTGAAATAAATTTCTATAATTTATATTCTCAAGATGCACAATCAGTAGTTGAACTTCAAAAGAGATGGGATAATTTACAAGATATGGCTAACGAATGGCTAGATTTTGTATTGAAAAACTATCAAGATACTTCAGTAGAGGCTTATCTAAATGATGAGAGTGTTGAAATTAAGAGAGTAAAAGAAGTTGCAAACGATAGGTTAGTGCAAATAAAATTAACATTTACTATGAGTGCATTTACTAAGTGTTTTAGACCTGTATCTAACTACCCATCAGATTATTCTGATTTAGTAGTGTGGCTAAAATCAGATAGTGGTGCTACATTTGATATAGCATCTAAAAGAGTGAGTGCTTGGGCTGACCAATCAGGGAATAACAATGATGTGGCTCAATCAACAGCAGCAAATCAACCATTAAGATATGGATATGGTGGAATTAACGATAAATCATATTTTGATTTTGATGGCACAAATGATGGATTTACTTCAGGCAATAATTCACCAATAACAACAGACTTTACAATCTTTGAGGTAAGTGAAATTAATAGTGCAGATAGTATTGTATTTGATTACCTATATAGTAATTCTTCTATAAGAATAGGATTAAATGAATCAAGTCAGTTTCATGTATTCGCAACTGATGGTAGTGGTAATGAAATAACAACAAGGACAGGTACAGATAATAGTGGTTTGCCTCATATCGGTATATTAAAGAAAGAAAGTAAAACAATAGATTTAGAATATTATGATATATCAACTTCTTTCACATCATCAGATACTGATTCTTCATTTAATGAATTGCAATTATTTAATGTAGATTCATTTAGGGTAGGTATTTCAGGAACTGATTTCTTAGATGGACAATTAAACGAATTAATAATTTTTAACAGAGCCTTAACTGATACTGAAATTGCTGAAGTAAGAGGTTACTTAAATTTAAAATATAAAATATATTAAGATATGGCAGGAATAAACGGAAGTGTAAGTTGGCAAATACAACCATTAGATTGGAGTAATTCAAATTTAGCAGGTTCTTTTTGGGGTAGTATATATAATCACCTTAAAAGTGCAAATGAACCATTAAGATATCAGGTTCTTTGGACTGATACGGCAGTTAATGAGGGAACAGAGCCTTCTGCTGCTAATTATGATACAGCAACAGGTAATGGTGATGTGGTTGCTATTACTTTTAAAGTTGAGGTAAGTGTTGGGGATGGGTATTGGGAAGAATTAGGAAGCATTAAAAAAACAAGAGATATAGCAAGTAAGAAATATACTGATGGAAGTCAGCCTGCAGGTCATAGGTTTACAGTAGATATTAGTCAGTTGGTTTCAGGTGAACTTTCTTATAGTTTATGTCCAATAAATAAAGGTACTTGGCAAAGTAATTATTATGGAGGTATGAATGGTGGATTAACAATGCAAGATAATGTACTTGGAACAGCAGGTGTTCCAATGGGTAATCCAATAAGTAATTATAATGTTTCTAGGAACGGAACTTTCAGGAGAATAAAAGTAACACCATACTATGAAATAATAAATGGTGATGGCGATATTGTAAGTGCAGGTGGTGGAGGTGCATCAGAAACTATTACTGTTATAAACTCAGTTAATCAGTTTGAGAAAGATTCATTGTATTATGCAAATACTTATTGTATGTCTAATTCAGATGCAAATAAATATAGATTCATAAGTAGATGTCCAAATTGGACAGAGTCAGGCACACCAACTTATGATTTTCAAAAACCTATAAGAATAGATGAACAAGCAGAGTATTTACAGTTTTATATGAGAAGGGGTAGTTCTTTTGGTATTAATGCAGCAGGTACTAGTAATGATGTAGGTGCTATTGGATTATATGTTGAAACATTTTTAGCAGATGGTTCTCCTGAGAATCAATTTTACCTAAGAGATTTTGAAGATAATTTATTAACAGAAATTGATGGTGCTGGTTATAAAATAATAAAAGACTATCAAAACCAAATGTTTGTTCAAAATGTATCTCCATATTACATAAACAATACTGCTTCTTTAAAGGCAGAACAAGACCCTGTTGATAGATATAGTTTCCCTTATTGGAATACATATACAGGTAATAAAATAACAGCATCAACTGCTTCTTATAGAGTTAGTATGTCAAGATTTAGTATGTGGTCTACTTATGGAGAAAGAAGAACATCAAAGTTTCGTTATTACACTATAGATAGAGAAGATGAGAAAAATGCTTATGGATTTGTAAGATTTCATTGGTTAAACTCTATGGGTGGTATTGATAGTTATACTGCAAAGAGAGATGTAGTTGAAGGACTAACAATAAGTAGAGATGTAATTGAAAGAAAAAGTGGCGATAGAACATGGTATCAAGATGACCAAAATCAAGGTTTTGACTTGCAACCCTCACTTTACCACTCAGATACAATGAGAGGTGGTGATATATACAAAGGAGGTAGAGAGGTTTCTAATGTAAATGCAGAAAGAGTACAAAGTGTTTATACAGAGCCTTTAAATAAATCTGTTGCTAAGTGGTTAGAAGAAATAATGTTATCACCTAATGTTTGGATAGAGATGGACACAAATGCCACGCAGATGGGTAAAGTAAGAAATTCAGACTTACGACCATCTGATAAAGAATACATACCTGTAATCATAACAAATAGTGATATTGAAACTGTTAATCAAGCAGAAGGTTTAGTTAAATTTAATATTGAATATACTTTAGCACATAAAGTAATAACACAAAGAAATTAGTATATGTCGGTAAAAATAGAGATATTAGATTATAAATATGGTTCAGGGGATAATATGACTGATGTTAATCAGGCTTCATCAGGATTATCTTCAGGATGGACTGCAGCATCCTCTACAAATGCTGCTTGGGATGGTAGTGGTAGTGGTGTTACTTTTCTTGCCAACATATCAAGTCAAAGTTTAGTAATAGGGAGGACTTATAATTTATCTTTTAAAATATATAATTATTCAGGTACAGGTGATATGGGATTCTCTACATCTAGTGGAGTTCCTTATGCTGCAAGATTTGCAGGAAATACAAGTGGAGTACAGTACTTTACATTTGTTGCTACAGGTACAAGTTTCCCTGATTTATATGGTAGAGATACAAATACTGGAAATATATCAAGTATATCTATAACAGATGCAAGTGTTATTGATTGGGATAATAGTGTAGTTGGGGAATTAGATGTAACCGACCACTCTGATTTCCCTTTAGCAATGACATTCCAAATATCAGATATTAAAGACTTAACCTCAACAAGTGGTGATTACAGTAAGACATTTAAAATACCTGCTACAAAGAATAATAATAAGTTATTAAAAAACCCTTATATTCCAAATATAGATACTGAAGTAAATATTAATGAAAATAAAAAATGCAGAATACTTGTTAATAATCTTTTTTCTATCGTTGGATTAATAAAAATTACAGGAGTAAGTGGATATGGAGAAACACCATCTCATTATGATTGTGTATTTTTTGGTAATAATCTAAGTTGGGCAGATGATTTGTCTAATAAATATATGAATGAGTTGGATTGGGGTGTTAATGGTCAGGATTTAGAGTACAATAAAACAAGTATTATGGCTACTTGGCAAGATGAAGATTGTGATTCATCTACATCTCCAATAGTTTACCCAATAACATCTTATGGTGATTACAATCCTGATGGAGAGCCGAAAACAATACAACTTTTAGATACTGCTTATGAAGATTCCCCTTACAACCAAAATCTAGGAAAGGATGGCTATTATGGGTTTAATGAAAGTTCAACTAGTTATGGAACTCCTCTACCATCATCAGATTGGCGACCTGCAGTATTTGTTAAAGATACATTAGAAAAGATATTTAGTGAGGTTGGATATAGTATAAATTCAACTTTTATGGAAACAGATATGTTTAAAAAGTTGGTATGGTTGTTACCTAATTTTAAATATAATAATGCTGAAGAACAATATGATGAGTATTCTGTAGAAAGTAACTTTACAAATGGTGTTAGTATGAGTGCTACTGTTTATAGTGGTGGTGTCGCTTCTACAGTTACTGAAGATGGTGTTTTAGAGTCATATTATGGAGGTTATGTTACTTATAATGATGGAGATGCTAATTATATTGGAAATCCAACTGCTCAAGGTTCAGAAGGAACGAAACTTATACCATTAGATGCTACAAGGTTAAATGTAACTTTAGATGAAGGTTCTTATGTAGATACAACTAATGATTATATAACGATAGGAGAATTTGGTTATTATGATATAAAATTAAATGGCTTAGAGGCAAGACTTGCTAATGCTAGGAAAGGTGGTAGTGATGTTAAACATATTCATGTAATAAAAGTTTGTGTGAATTTGGATGTTCAAACAGTAGGGCATTCAAGTTGGGTTACATTAGATAGATGTGAGGATGAGCAAACTCCTCTTAATTCTGCAGGAAATGCTGATGTAAATGCAAATTCTAGTCAGTTTAGTAGTTATCAAAATTTATCATCTATAAATAGTGTAGGTACATGGCTCAACAAGGGTGATAAAATAAGATTAACAACAGGTTTTAAAATAACTTCTATTACTGGAAGTTCATCATATGCTCAAAACTTCATGGTAACCACTTTCACTCGTTCTGCAAGTAGTAGTAATCTTGATATTACTCTTAACTCTGAAGCAGTTGATTATGGTCAGACTTATGATTTAAAAGATGTAATTAATAAAGACTACAAAAGTCTTGATTTTATTAAAGGAATTGCACACGCATTTAACCTTAAAATGACTACTGATGAAGTAACAAGAGTTGTGAATATAGAACCATTTAACTCTTTTTATAAGGATTATGCTGAAGCAATAGATTGGACTTATAAATTAGATAGAAGTAAACAAATAGATGATAAGTGGATTAAAAGCGACTTAAAAAGAGATATTGTTTTCAAATACAAGTCAGATAGTAAAGACAAGAAAGTTGAGGTGAGAGGGGAAACCTATTGGGATGGAATAAAAGATGAATACCCATATCAGGAAACACTACCTAAAACTTTTGAGAAAGGAGAAAGTAAATATGAAAATCCATTTTTTGCAGGTACTTATAATGCTAAAGACCAAGATACTACAGGTGGACAAATAGACACAGCATATTCTTCTTGTTTGTGGGAGGGAACACCATCTCCAAATGATTCTTATAGACCAGATAAAGGATATGAATTTTTGCCAAGATTATTGTATTGGAATAAATACTCTCCTGCAAGTGGCTCAGGAACTAAGATAGCAGAAGTTCAGACTTGGAGTTCAGTTACGAATTTCATAACAGCAGATGCATCAGCAAATCCTACATATCATCTTTCAACCATATACCCACAAGCAACATCAATAAATAGAGATGATAGTTCAAGTCCAATACTATCTTATGGTAATGTTAATGTAAGAGATTATGATGATACAACAGGGATATATACATCTTACGCAGCAGGTAAGGGTTTATTTGCAACATATTATAAAAATATGTTTGAGATGTTAAAAACAAAACCAAGATTAAGAACTGTTTATGTTGATTTAAAAGTAGTAGATATTATAAATTTAGATTTTACAAAATTAATATACATAGATGGTGTTTATTGGAGAATAAATAAAGTAGTTGATTATCAACCAAATAAAAATCAATCTACAAAGGTGGAATTAATTGAATGGTTAACTTTAGGTGCATTTGCAGCAACAGCACCATCTTTTGGTGGTAATAACAATACAGGAGGTCTTAATGGTAATGATACCCCTGAGGATGATAATGATAATTGGGGATTATAAAATATGACAGACAGAAAAGAAATATCAAGTAGAGGAATAGCACAACAAAGTGGACTAGATGTATTTTCTAGTATAACAACTTATAATGGGGAATATTTGAATTGGGGTGATGCTTCTGCTTACATCTCTCAACTTGGCTCAGACACAGATTATGCTACAACAGCAGCAAACCCACATACTGATGCTTTAATAAATAGTCCTGCCTCTGATATTGGAAGATGGTATAGGTATCATACAAGTGGGGCGCCATACACATCAGCATCAGCACCTATAAGTATTGGAGGATTGTTTCTATTTTCTGGACAGCAAACAGGTGGATTGCAATCATATAGTGGTATATATCAGAAACTATCTTTAATTGCAGGTAATGAATATCAGGTAGAAATTAAAACTGCTATTAGTACAAGTTCAGGTAGTATTTATGTAGATATATACAGACCTAATGGTGATGATTTTACACAAACAAGTACTAATAGAATAGATTATCCTGTTAGTAATACTTCTACTAATATTATCACCTCAACATTTACTGCTGAAACTGCTAATGATATTATCCAGATATATTTTACTACAACTGATACATCTTCAGTTAATGTAGCAATATCAAGTATATCAATTAAAGAAAAGCAAGAATACTTAGTGCCTGTTTATGCTACTGATAAGTGGGGTAATGACCATAAGGTATTAAGAAGAAACTCAGGTAATATAATTTCTGATGATTAAATTCAAAAAGACATTAAAGAAGTTAAAGGGTGTTGGTCAAATGCTAAAAGTAGGTTTGCAGAAAGAACTTATTGCACAAAAGCATAATGCTACAGGTAGATTAAGTAGAGGGTTAAGGTATGAAGTTAAAGGTACTACTTTAAATATAATATCATCTGTTAGTTATTGGAAGGCTGTTAATAATCCTAAGTTTGCTAAGACTCCTAATTATAATGCAATAGCATCTTGGGTTAGAGCAAAGAAAGGTATAGAATCAACTCCTGCAGCAATAACAAGAATATACGCTAAGATGTTAAGAAAAGGATATGGTAAGCCTTATGTATATTGGACAGCAGGGAATAGTTTAAGAAGAACAAACTTTGCAGGATATGTAGCAAATAAGTTTAGTAAAGAAGTAGCAATCAAATTAGCACCATCTATTGGTGAAGATGTAGCAAGTATGATTAGAGAAAAAATTAAAAATAACACAAAAGCAAAAGTTAGTTAATATGGCAAATACAGAGAAAATTGTAGTTCAGGTAGTAGTAAAAGGTGAGAAAGATTTAAAGAGAGTAGGTAAATCAGCAGATAAATCAACTAAGAGTTTTGGGAAGATGGCTGTAGGCATTATGAGTGCTGTTGTTGCGTTCAGACAGATTTCAAATGTTATAGGTAGTGTTATAAAATCTTGGAAGGCTTTTGAATTTCAGATGGCTAAAGTTAAGGCGATTACTGGTGCTAATGAAACTCAATTTAAAATGCTGTCAAAATCTGCACAGCAATTAGGTCGTACAACATTCTTTACTGCACAACAAGTTGCAGAATTACAAACTAATTATGGTAAACTTGGATTTACTACAGGTGAAATATTAAAAGCACAAGAAGCAACACTTGCTTTAGCAACAGCAACAGATACTGATTTAGCAAGAGCAGCAATAGTTGCAGGTGCTGCAGTTAGAGGTTTTGGATTAGATGCTAGTGAAACTCAGAGAGTAACAGATGTTATGGCTGTATCGTTTACAAGTTCTGCTATGGATATTGAGAAGTGGCAAACTTCTATGACTAAAGTAGCACCTATTGCAGCAGCAGCAGGGATTAGTATAGAGTCCACAGCAGCAGTAATGTCTAAACTTACTGATACAGGTATTGAGGCTTCTATTGCAGGTACATCTTTAAGAAATATACTCTTGAAGATGCAAGACTCATCTTCTGATTTAGCACAACATTTAGGATATACTGTTAATAGTAGTGATGATTTAGAAAGAGCATTACTGCAATTAAACAAAGAAGGGCTTTCAAATGAGGAAATAATGGGTCTTGTTGATTTAAGACAAGTTGCTGCATTTAATACAATGATTAGAGGTGCTGAAAATGTGGCTGAACTTACAGATAAGTTTAATAATGCAAATGGTGCTTTAAATGAGATGGTGGTAATCATTGAAGATAATTTAGAGGGTGATACTAAGAAATTAACATCTGCAATAGATGGGTTAAAGCAAGAGGTTGGAGAAGGGCTATCTCCAACACTAAGACAAACTACTCAAGATTTAACTGATTTAACTAATACTGCAACTGATAATGCAGATGCTATATCAGAGATTATTGCAAAGTATAAAGATTGGTGGTCTTGGGGGATGCAGAATATTACACTCATAGGGGCATTGCATAAGAAAATGACACAATTAATAAACCTTACTGGAATGGATGGTTGGAGAGAGTTTTCTGACTTTATTGGTTTAACTACAGCAAAAGATACTGCAGGGGAGGCTGCTGCAGCAAGAGTAGAGAGATTGAACGAACAACTACAAACAACATTAGATTTAACTGACTCAAACGCTGAACAAACTAAGAAAAATATAAACACAACTGAAACTCATATAAGAATTAGAGAGAAAGAATTAGAATTAATAAAAGAAAAAAACAAAGGACTGCCTGATGTTATTAAAGACCCTGAACAAGAAAGATTAGAGAGGGAATTGGAGGCATTAAAGGAGAGTTTAGCACAGAGAAAAGATATATTATTTGAATTTAATGAAGAAATAAAGGATAATAAAAAAGCAACTGATGAGGCTGCTGCTAAAATAGCAGCAAATAAAGAAAAACAAAGACTTGCTGATATTGAAGAAGATAGAAAAGATAAATTAGCATTAGAGAAAAAAGAATTTCAAGAAAGTAAAGATGCTTTAAAAATAGCATTAGAAGAAGAACTAAATGCAGATAAACAAAATTTAATAGATGGACTGATAACTAAAGAAGAATTTGATTTAAGAGTATTTGAGGCAGAACAGGCACATCTTGAGAATATGAAGAATCTTAATATTACTTATGGTGAAGATGTTTCTGCTATTAATGGTACTATATTGGACAATGAGTTAAAGATGATTGCTGATAAGGCTGATGCTGAGGCTGCTGCTGCAAAAAAGAAAGAAGATGATGCTAAAAAAGAAATAGCAGATAGACAAGAAACAATAGATGGTGTTGCTCAATTAGGCGACCAACTTATAACTTTAGCAGGGGAAGATGAGAAAATGCAAGGTATTAGAAAGGCAGGTATTCAGATTTCTGCTGCTGCTGCTATTGCAAATAATATGTTGGCTTTATCTAATATGTCATTAGGAGTTTCAGCACAGGCAAAATTACCATTCCCTTATAATCTAATAGCAATGGCGAGTACATTTGCTACAGTTTTGTCTTTATTTGCGAATGTAAAAGCATTAAAAGATTCATTTGGAGATGGAGGAGTGGTTGAGGAGTTTGCAAATGGTGGTATGGTACATGGAAAATCACACGCACAGGGTGGTGAGAAGTTTGCAGTAGGAGGTAGAGTGGTTGAGTTAGAAGGTGGTGAGGCTGTTATAAATAAAAGAAGTACAGCAATGTTTGGCAAACAATTATCAGCAATGAACGCTGCAGGAGGTGGTGTTAAGTTTGCAGATGGTGGACTTCTTAATCAACCTTCATTTAGCCAACAACAATTCAATGCAATAGGTCAGAATCAAATGATGGGTGCTATGGGAAGTTCTAGTAAAGTAGTAGTAGTTGAGGCAGATATTACTGATAGTCAAAACTCAGTAAGTGTAATACAATCTGAGGCAACAATTTAATAATCAAAGAAATAAACAAATGTTTGTTGATAAGAAAACCAAGTTAGAGAGATTAGGTGTATGTAAAAGTTGTAGTTTTTACCGAAACTTTATGTTACTAAAGAAACCAAAGATAACAAGAGGTGCAAGATGTGCTGAATGTAAGTGTTTCCTAGATGCAAAAACATCATTAACAAAAGAGTTTTTTGGTAAATGTCCTAAAAATAAATGGTAAAACTTTACAAATGAATTTTAAAGAAATCGCTGAAAATTATAGTAAGCAAAAAAGAAAGATGATGACAGATGCTGTTATCACTAACAAAAAGTACACAGCAAATTTCACTACCTATCACTCTGAATCGTTAAAAATAATGTTTGCAGAATGGCACTTATTATTTCCTCAACATAAGCAAGATATTAAATGCACTTCTTGCAGAGCAGCAGTTTGTAAGTTTTGGGGGACTTTGGTAGATGAGTGGATTGAAATAGAACAAACACCTAAAAAGAAAAATGCCTCAAAAAAAAGAAAGACAAAATAAGGTAGATGTAGTTAAGGACTTCATTGATATTTGTGGAGTTGAATTAGAAAAGCGATTTGGTCAATCACCAACTTGTAAGGATATGATACGACATCTTGTTGAGAAGGGGATAATAGACCCTAAGAGAGTAAGAAATTATATGATTATTGCTGACTTTGATAGAATGTTAGTAGGTAATAAAGGTAGTAGAACTTATACTTGGATGGACTTATCTATTAAATATAAAATAAGCGAAAGTCAAGCACAGAATATAGTTTACAAGGAAAGAAAGAAGGCAATTCCATCTAATAATATCACATACTAAAAGTTTTGTAAGAAAATTAGGTAAAATTAATTTCTTTTAATTCTATTTTTGCACTTATGAACGAGAAATGGTATAACATTCAGAACAAGGCAGGTGAAACTGCCGACATTTATATCTTTGATGAGATAGGAACTTATGGTGTAACTGCACAAGAGTTTATTACTGACATTAAAGGATTAAAAGATATGCCTATCAATTTACGCATTAACAGTTTAGGTGGAGATGTATTTGATGGTATGGCAATGTATAATGTAATCAAAAGGAGAGAGGCTAAAACTACAGTTTATATTGAGGGTATAGCAGCAAGTATTGCTACTATTATTGCTCTTGGTGCTGATGAGGTTGTAATGGCAGAAAACTCTTTATTTATGATACATAACGCTTGGGGTGGAACAATGGGTGAGTCAAAAGACATGAGAAAGACTGCAGATACTCTTGATAAAATCACAAGTGAACTTACAGACATTTATATGAAAAAG
>Ga0208299_1002928_pt1 | contig 11122 bp, 21 predicted proteins | sample 15_taG_FD_184089 | JGI IMG/M metagenome (GOLD analysis project Ga0208299, IMG submission 184089) | Marine viral communities from the Subarctic Pacific Ocean - 15_ETSP_OMZ_AT15312 metaG (SPAdes) (version 2) | ecosystem: Environmental > Aquatic > Marine > Oceanic | place: Pacific Ocean | collected...
ACGAGTAGACCATGTAGTTTAGCTTTGCCCATTGTAGCGCTTGTCATAGCCGCGCCTTGCTTTTCGGCAGTTGCTACCAGCCTTGCTTCTTCAAGCTCTTGAGTGAGGCTACCAACGGTTACAGCGTGTCTTTCGCGGTGTTCTTGTTGTAATTCTGCCACCCTTTGCGCCACCTTAGCGTCAGATAGGAGCTTTGATGCGTTTACCCAAATGCTTTCGGGCTTTGTATCTTCACCAACGTCATAAGCGGTTCTATAGGCTTCTGAAGCATTGCTAGTTTCAATGAATGCCGCTGCAAATGCCTCTTGCTTTGGTGTTAGCTTGTCAGTCATCAATTTAGCTCTGAATAATGCTGTTTAACGCTACTTGTGTTGCGCCTATTGCTTTGTTCATGAAGTTACCCTCTTAGCTGCTTACAAAAATAATTTAAATAATTGCATTTAGTGCTTGACTATAAGTGCCAATGGTACTATTGTGTTTATATCAACAGAGCAATGAAGCCCACCAAACAAGGGAAAACAAAATGACTAAACAAGAAAAAGTTTTAAAAATCCTAATAAAGCGTGGAGTAAACGAAATTGAAGCTAAAGGGGCAATTGATAAAAACTTTGACATAGCAATCTCATGTTGTCCTGATGCCAAGCCTTCTTGGATTGCTGATTTTGTTAGTAGTGTTTATTAAGATGTATGACTATGAAGAGGTTCACATCTCAAATATAGGTGTAGGTGACGTTATTTTTCACGAAGAAAAATGGAAGACCGTATCAAAAAACAATATTAAAAATTGTGTTTTCATGGGTACTACAATTTTTGGATACTGTTACAAATTAGGCTATAAACCTGTAAAAAGAGCTATATTAAGACGATGACACCTGAACAATTTAAATCTAAACGCAATGAGTTGGGGCTTACACAGTCCCAACTTGCAGAATTACTTGGCATGAGTTCATCCGTTGTTATCAGACGTTGGGAAATGCCAGATACAGCGAAAAACGCTAGACCACCTAACCCAATCGCTTGTAAGGTTCTTGAGAATTGGGATAAACCGCCCTCTCAATGGTAATCCCGTTGATTTGCTAAGCTGGTTCAACGATAAGCACTCGATACGTTCCAAGCTTTAAGCAAAGAAAGAACCCTCAGACCGTAACCTGAGGGGTGGAAGCTTTACCGTCTGCAAAGACTGCCGCTTGTCTTCCGGTTAAAAAGCTAAAACGGCTGCCCATGCTTAGAGCAGAAGGGTCAGCGCTATTTAGCTACTGGTGGCATGTCAAACCCAAACCGCCACCAGTATATTAACTTTATAGCAAACCCCCATACGGTGAATAAGCTAAATCAGATAATGCGTGTTTTATGCTATGTTAAACGCTGTAAATCGTCATAAAGCGTGAATAAAAGGACAGGAGCGTAACATTTCTGTAAGTGGCCCCTGCCATATCATGAGCGCGTATTTCAATCACTTACACTCAAATATCTTAGTGACCCTGCCGTGGCGGCAACCACAAGCAGGGTCGAATTTGAAAGTCTCTCCCTTAGAGAAAATCTCCAAATTATCTTAATGACCCGCGTTAAACACAAATCACCATGTTATAGACAAAATATCTTCGGACTCACATCTTGTCAAGCAACGTTCTTGCTTATCCCCCTATTTGCTCTTGACCCGTTCTCATACCCCCAAAGCACTGCCAATGTGGTCAACGACTGTTTGAGCGCTTGTGACTCTTTTTGTTGCCTGCGGGTGTTGTCCGTTGCATACATCGATAAGCAATAACGGCGAAGTGTTGAACCTTCGATTAATATGCTTTGAAGCCTATAAATCTCCAATTTCGACAGCACCTTGTTTGCCTCTTGCAAATCCTGCTTAGCGTTTAGCTCTGACATCTGGATGCTTTCACCATTGCCGAACGTATCAACACGCTCTTTTGCATAGTCTATGGCAAGGTTTGTTTGTCCCGACGATACCGCGTGAGCGTGGTAATAGCGGTCTGCTGCTGCATTCTGTTGCAGGGTGGTAATAGGAGGGCTAACGTATACAAATTGCAGGGACGTTAGCCATATTGTGAATATCAGTCCAGCATGCCGCTAATCTTGGCTATCTGTTAAGAAGCTATGGGGCCTTGTCACCAAGCAAGAACTGATTTACGGGCTTTCGAAAATTAAGACGGTCGAGAAATCCCAACCCCTTGCACCCGATAGGACACACCGCAGTGGCAAAACAAATTTGGCGAATGGTCCCAAATTGAATAACTGTCACACGGCGATCAACCCGTGAGGCCCTCTAAGCGAATAGTGACCCGCTGTTAAACGCAAATCACCATGTTAGATAACAAGCTACCTTATGGTTTGCAGATGTCAAGCGGCGTTCGGGGTTATCCCCCTATTTGCTCTATGTCCGTTCTCATATCCCCAAAGCACCGCCAATGTAGTCAGCGATTGCTTTAGAGCCGTGCTTTCCTTCTGCTGCCGGCGCGTATCATCTGTTCTAAATGTCTTGAGGCAATACCGGCGTAGTGTTTGCTCTTGAACTAGAATAGCTTCCAAGCGATACACCTCGATTTTAGATAGCTGCTTATTTGCGTCTTGCAAATCTTGTTTAGCGTTTAATTCTGATATCTGGATGCTCTCGCCGTTGCCGAATGTGTCTACACGCTCTTTAGCGTAGTCTATGGCTAGGTTTGTCTGTCCAGATGATACAATGTGAGCATGATAGTATTTCTGCGCTGCATGGAACTGCTGTAGCGTTATGAAGCCACGTTGATGCATACGCTCGATAGGTGCTTGATGTTTAGCGCGTTTAACTTTGGTGGTCTTTTGTGTTTCATGAGGGTCAACAACCTCTTGTTCCATGACAAAACCTTCGCCTTTTACTTTCTTCTTTGGCGGGTCCGTGTCTTTTATCTCAACATTGCCTGATAACGTAGCTGCGACCATGTTTGCGGATCTGCGAGTTTTCTTTGCAGAATGAAACTCACCGTTTACATGGATCTCATAGCGGTCTTTGTTCTTTGGCATGTGTTACCCTCGTTTAAAAGAATAGGCTAGTGCAAAAATTGGCACTGAAAACGCTAATGAAATTACGCAAAAAGCAACATAAACACCTTCCCCAAATAGCATCGATAATTGAGGCAAAAAATACAAAAACAAAAGTGAGACTGTAATTATTAAACTAAAAATTATTGTTGAAATTAATATGTTAATTAGTGTCATTTTCTTTTCCTCGTTTATGAAACCAATGTGCATTTAATTTTGATTTTGACGTGTTCTTTGTATCGTCTGGCAATGCTCTTCTGCACTTCCTCGCACTTCGCCATCTTGTCAAAATAGCGGGTTCCTTCTAATGGTGGTTCGAACGCAGCTACATTGACTAAGATGACAAGAATGAACATGATCTACTCCTTTAACCGTTTGAAAATGAATAGTGTTAAAGACGCGAAAAGAAGGATTGCAATGAAGGGGATCAGCCCGCCTTGTATGTAGAGCGTGATTGCAAAGCCAGTTAAAAAAACAATCCCAAATGCCAGCACAACGGACATAATTATTCTTAACTCTATATCTTTTCTTTTGGACTGTTCTTCATGCAATTCCATTAAATATAAATAATGGTTTCTCGCATTGAGATAATCTTCATCTGAGTTGAACATCTCTCTGATCGGCTCAAGGGGCTGTTGGTAATAGTAACTTGGAACACCGCCGCCCATCATATTTCTCCTATCCGGTCTAGGTTAAAGGGTTTGCCGTTCATCAGGAGTTGACCCCGTGAAAGACGATCATTAATTTTATTAACTCCATGCATAACTGATGTGTGGTCTCTGTCATTGAACTTGCGGCCAATCTGCGGGTAAGATTTGTCGGTTTTTTTAGCGCAGATATAGAAAGCTGCATGACGAACCAAGACGAAAGCTCTCGCCCTCCGGTCTGAATCCAAATCTTCTAAGGTTATCTCACCTGGCAGCACATGAACTTGATCATCAGCCCATTCTTGTTTCAAACAAAACTCTTTAATATCTTCTATCTTTGGTTTTTTGAGGGGAACAACCTTCTTTTGCTGCTCTGCCCTGCGTAATTCACGAGCTTCGATTTCTTTCCAACGCTTCAACCACAACGGCTCTTTTTGTATAGGCACTGCCTTCTTAACAACAATCTCAGGCTCCTCGATAAGAACGGGCTTCCATGCGTTAGCTGCCATCCTTGCGCGTCTTGCTTTGAATGCTTGGTGCTGCTTAACTGCTTCAGGTACTGCTACGGCGATGTTCATTATTTTGCCCCTTCTGAAATGTTGATGAGTTGTAAGGTTGGTGTGTAACCAGTACCTGATTTGCCGCCCTTGATGATCCAGCCAAATTTGGTGAGCTGCTTGTTGAACTCACAAACCAGTGCTGCTAGCCCGCTTGTTGCCCATTCAGGACCATCTTTAGGGTGATCGAAGTAAATTGCGTCTAATACATCGTCACGGTCCACACGGCGCGGATAAGCTGCTATGAGCGTGTTTAGTATTCTCGAACGATGCTTTGTCATCTTCAGCTCGGTTAAGTGCTGAATATCAAGCGCGGGGTTTTTCAAAGCTTGATTGCATACAGGACAGCAAATTGTCTTTGGTGGTGTTACTGCTATGTTCATGATGCTTGCCTTTCAGCCGCTAGAATAGCGTTGCCAATGAGTTTGGGGATTTGGGGAACAACCGCGTTGCCTAATCCTTTAAGTCGGTCCACCCCACGGGGTAACCCATCAAAATTTCGTATAGCGTTGGCTCGTAAACGTTCATCTGTCTTATGTAAGATTCCGTCACTGCTGAAGGCTGATGACGCGCACGGCTTGCCGCATATGCTTCTCGCTTCTTGCTTACGTCCTTCCCGTCCCTCGCGGCAGGGGTAGGCCACGATCCAGACACGCTCACGGCGATGGGAAGCGCCCACGGTTGACGCTGGTATGTTTTCCCATTCTGCATCATACCCGCATTTGGCCAAGTCTGAGAGAACTCTTCCAAACCATCGCCCTGGCTGTTCACTTGGGCCATTAAGCAAGTTTGAGACGTTCTCCAAGATGATGTATTTAGGTCTAATGTCGCCAATAAGTCGGATGATCTCGGAGAAGAGTCCGCTTCTTGTACCTTCCCCAATTCCAGACTGAGAGCCTGCAATCGAAATGTCTTGGCACGGGAACCCACCGGTGATGACATCAACGGAAATTCCGTCTCGTTTAAGAATGTCTGCTGTGAGTTTTCTAACGTCTTCATATTGTGGAACCTCTGGCCAGTGTTTTGCTAATACTTTGCGGGGAAATTCTTCAATCTCGCAGAATGCAACAGTTTCAAATCCACCTGTCCGCTCTAGACCGAGTGAGAAACCGCCGAGCCGAATGCCAGAGAACAAATCCAACACTTTAAGTTTTTCTGGTTTGCTCTCTGACATTATTTTCCCTCCTGTCGCACTTCTATGCGCCAGTCTGAAAACTTTTCAGATTTAGCTCTGTTGTAAAATGTTTGTCGATTAAACCCAAAATGATCTGCCGCTTTTCGAGGGCAGTCAAATTCTAACCCGCCAGCATGGTAAATTCGTGTCTCACCATTCCAGCGCGAACCACACAATGCTTTTTTATGCGTTTCCGATAATTTTTGATTGGGTTTTTTATAACCCTTTTGTAAGCCAATAGAATAGGCATGAATCTGATTTTCACTTTGCGTTACCCACTCAAGATTGCTTATTGAATTGTTTAACTTGTCACCATCGATATGATTTACTTGAGGCTTTTTTTCAGGATTTTCAATAAAAGACTGAGCCAACAATCTGTGAAGAGAGTATTTCTTACCAATCCCATTAGACCAAAGCTCAACACGCAAGTAACCAGCATTGGATATTTGTGGTTTAATGCTGCGTCCAAATCTCGAAAAGATTACACCGTCTTCTCGAATTTTATACCCGCTGAAAAGATCAAGAACTTTTAATTTACTCATGATGCTTCTCTCTTGTCGCTTTCAAAGCCTAAAAACTTCATTCCAGCATCTTGCTTGTCATCATCTAAATCAGCAGCGCGGGCCTTGAGGCGTTCCATAGCTGCGCGGCGTTCTTCACCTGATTGGCGTTGATCGATCGGTTTAGCTTTGATCCTGCCAGTTGGTGCGCCCTCTTGATTGCCGTAAATGTTTTTGATTGTTTTCTTGACGAACTCAGCCCGCTCATTCTCGACAAGGTTCTTGTCAGCCTTTTCGAAAGGGTCGTGCGTTTCTCGTTTGTCCGTCCAGATAATGTTTTTAAATACCTGGTCGCGGATCTCAGAAACTAATTCGCTAACAGCAGGGACAAAGATTTCATTGTCGATTAATTTCGTCACCGCCGCAGATATGGCATAGTCTGGATAATCTTTTAGCTTCTCAGCATAGACCTCCATTCGTATTGCTTTTTCATCAACACCCAAGTTCTCTTTGCTTGCGAGTGTGATAAATAATTTACTTAGATGCTTGCACACTTCCGAGAACTTAGCTTTTGGAACTGAGTTAAATATTTCATCGCGGCTTGTGCCATCTTTGAACAATGGGCGATTGCCATCAAATTTAACAAGTTCGTTCATTGGCCTTGCTCCTCTGCGCGCTTCGCCATTTCCAGAAACATCATTCCAGTTGATGGCACATAGTTTGAATTTGGTTGAAACCCGATTACGTTGTTTGGGCTATTCTGAATTTGAGGCTCGTCGTTCCAGCGTTCACCGTTGAGCCAGCCTTGAGCTTGTTTCCAATACTTAGGATCTTGACCCCGTATTTGGTTCACGTAGATTTTAGCTCCTGAAATGACATCTTCTGCGACATCATCCAATTTCTTAGATTTCCAAACTTTGAGAGCATTTGCTTTCCCTCGTTTGTCATCGAAGGCTTGCCAGAACTCGTCAAATCGGGAAACTTTTTTAGTATCTTTTTTAATATCTAATTTATTAGATATATTGTTAGTTTGTTTAGTTTGTTCTTTTAAAGCGTCTTTTGCTTGCCCTTTTTCCGGACTTTTTTCGGATATTTCTGCGTCTTTCTTGCGTCCAACATCCTGATAAAGTGAATAATTACAGATAGTTATTTGCGTCTTTCCACTGGAAGTTTTTGCGTCAATCATGCGTTCATCAGTCAGCCTTTTTAGGAACCCACGAACTTTTTTGTCAGATGACCACATCCATGCAGATTGCAATTCTCTTAGCGTTGTGAACATCTCACCGCGCTTAACTTCATACCGTTTTCCATTCACCCAATGGTTGGTTTCTTCCCATGCAGCATGAGCAATAAGCCATAACCATGCTTCATATTCTGAGCGTTCAGAACGCTTGAAAAATGGATGTGTGATTGATTTACGTTCAACAGCAAACCAACCTTTTAGACGGTCGCTCATCCCTGCTCTCCCATAGGCGTGATTCTTTCTGGAAAGCAGCACGGCTCATACCCTGTTTCGTCCAAGATAAGCTCCAAGGCCATCAAGCCAGCTTCACGTGTTTTATGTTGTGTTCTGCGCCCGTAAACGCGTACAGACGTTTGTGTGGGATTATGTGTGACGGTTATCCAATGATTGTTTGGTCCGTTGTGCCACATTCCCTTCTCAGGCTTATCGTCAACGCCTGTTACAGTTATGTCGTTAGGATTAATCATGACTGCTCCATAGGTGTTATCGTTACAAAGCCATCGTCTTCGATAGCGTCTTGTGAAAACGTGTTTTTCGCTTCAATGATAAAACAAACATTGCCATTTTTGACTGGCTCAGAAATTACGGATTTTTCTAAATCAAAATGATAATCATCGATGCCCATTGCATCTGATAGACCGTCTAAATAAGCCTTCATTGAAGCATCTAAATTATCTTTGTCGCGTCTCTGGCGGTTAGGTGGTGAATAAACCCGTGTAACGCTCACAGCGTTTGTTTTGATCTTGTGTAAGCCTTCACTCATGCCAGCCCAATAAGCGTTTTTACGTGCATTCTTGGCTATTCTAGCCTTTACTGCCCAATGTACCCTTGCGTTAGGTGAGAGGGCTTTGTCAGGCCAAGGAAGGTTGATAGCAAATTTCATGCTGCATCCCCATCATCAAACATTGAAACTTGATTGCGTTTAATGTCTTTGTTTTCAGGAGGGGCAACGAATAGATCAGCTTGTGAATAGGCTTTTTCAACACGCTCACAGGCTATATTGAAATAATCTTCGTCTAGCTCTATGCCTATGCCAGAACGTCCTAGCTTGGCACATGCAACGAGTGTTGTTCCACTACCCATGAATGGGTCAAGAATTGTTTCAGTGTCTTTTGGTAGATGGCCTATGCACCATTCCATAAGTTCAACAGGCTTTTGTGTAGGATGTTGTTTTTTATAAGACAAAACTGATTTGCAAAATATCTTTGCATTTGCATCCTTTGACCACCATGCTTGTTCGCACATTGCTAAGCTAAAATTTTCAGGTTGAATTTTATCCCAAACGAAAAAACCACGGCTTGGAGGAAGGTTGAAGTAATTTCCACCCCAAATTATTTGCTGCTTCGCTATTGTTTGGATTCGCAATAAAACATCGTTTGATGGTGCGCAATTATCCCAGTTACTTTTTTTGTGCTTTTGTCGAACAGGGTTTTTACTAATTCCAATCCCATACGGAGGGTCTGTCAGAACAGCATCCACCTTGCCAAGCGTAGGCATGACTTCCATACAATCACCAAGAATAAGGCGGCAATCACCAATTTTTTCCTCTTTTACAATTGGGTTTTTCATGCGCATTTACCCCGCATTTTAGGTTTTCCACGCTGCCAACTATGATAACAATCACGAGAACAGAACTTGTTGTGCCCTTTAATGATATCCCTGCGCTTTCGCCAAAACTCAGATCCACACTCAACACAGGAAAAGGTAGCGCCAGTTCGCAACGCTGAACCTATTCTGCGCGCATGATCTGTGCCGCGAAATTTATGTCCAGACATCCCAGGTCCACCATCGGTCACATTTAGTAAGCTATTGCCTAATTTCTTGAGCCAGCGTTTTTCAGATAAAATACGCTCTTCTTCTATGACCGTTTCTAAATGCCTAACGGAAAAGGAGTAATCGTTTTCCCTCATCCATTTGTGAATTGGTAAATCACTACCACCTTTTGCATCAGATACATGCGCGCGGATACGGCTTGCTATAGGCTGAACAGTGCTGCCAACGTATACAGCACATGACTTTTCAATGGCGTATATTGTAACGGGTCGCTCAAAACCTACAAATTTGACAGCCTCTTCAAGCAGAACCTGAATAATCTCTTTTCGCTTCCAAGGTGTATTCATTTATTCCGTTTCCTCTTTCTGCCCGCCCACAAAATCAGCCGCTTTAATAGCAATCGAATAATGTTCATGGGTGGCTCTTTCGTGTTCTATATTGGCTTCGACTTTTGAACATGCTGCTTGATATGCTGATGCAATTGCAGCGAAACTTGATAGTTTCATGTCATTGATTTCACGACATTTGCTGGTTAAACGGTCCATCAATGATGCTGAAACGCCGTATTTTGTTTGGATACGAAAAAACGCGCTTTCAAATGTATCACCACGACCCCTAAACTCATTATCAAGAAGCTTATTAGCCATCTTTCTGGCTGCATCTGGATTTAGTTCAAATTTTAATGTCGTGTCGTGCATGACGGGTTTCTCGTTACCTGTTACTCGTGTTTCGTTACGCATTTCATTTCCTTCATGGTTAGTTGTTCTTGCTACGGAACAAATCCACGAGGGATAGAATTTGAAAAAGCATGACGAAGTTAAACAAAATCGCGGCGACAACATTGTTGATCGTCATGCTCTCAACTCGTCGAATTTGGGTGACGACGAATTTAAATCTTTAGGTCAAGCCTCAAGCGAATTGCTCGCGAAGCTTGGGAAAAGGGCGAAGGCGGGAGCCATATCGGGAGGAGAAAAAACTCGACCGCCTTCTAAGATGATGCAGGGAGAGAACATCATCTATTTGAACTCAAATGATGTGCAGAACCTCCGCACGTCCAATCAACGCAACAAGGCAAAGCACAATCAAAAAAAAGATAATTCCTGCCAGTTGCTTTATATCTTTCAATGACATCATTCTGCTGTCTCCTGAGATTTGACACCCGCAAGCCATTCATAAGAAACGCCTGAAATTCCTTGCTTTTTTGAAACCGCAATTAGTTTTTTCCAGTGAATAGGCGCGATTGAATTGCGCTCTTTCATCTTTCTTGCTGTTTGATATTCGCAACCTAAATCAGCCGCAAAAGCTGAAATATTTGGCCACTGATTGATCAACTCTAAAAAGTCTTTCGGGTGTTTGTTTAATCTAGTCATGCACCTCTTGTACATTATGTACAATTGTATTGCAAGTGAAATTGTTCACTTTGTACAATATTTTTATATTAGTGTTAAAAAATGGATTCGCCAAAAGACAGATTAAAGCGTGCTAGAGTGGACGCTGGCTTTGAAACCGCGACAGACGCGGCCGTGAAACTGCGCCATATAAACAAAAATACACTACTCAGTAACGAAAACGGCAATAGAGCTATATCGCGGAAAATGGCTCAAATATATGCGGACGCTTTTAATACTACTGCTGGCTGGATTTTATACGGTGAGGACAGCGCAACAACAACGCCAGTTAAGCAGATCCGCGTTGAAGGTGTATCCCAGGCGGGTATGTTTCGAGACATTAGCTTAATTGAAGACGACGAACACGACCGCAAAACTATCCCCGCCCCTGTTAACCCTAAATATGCACATGTTCACCAATACGCTTTGTTAGTAGCTGGTGACAGCATGAATAATAAGTTTCAAGATGGCTCATACGTTACTTGCGCTGAGTGGGCAGGACTTGGAAAAGAATTAAAACACGGAATGATATTGCATGTTGAAAGGGTCAAAGCTGGCTCGATGATTGAAACGACAATCAAAACATATGTAGAGCGTGACGGTAAACGATGGCTTGAGCCAAATAGCACCAACTCAAAGCATTTACCCATTGAGATTAATGGCGGCCTTGATACTGAAATCCTTATCAAAGGCGCTGTTATTGGTAGTTATGTTGAGTTTGAGATTTAGACATTTGTAGCGAGATTAAACGGCGTGTCCAAATATCATATTTATTGCGATGAAAGCTGCCAAAATGCCCATAAATACTTGGTA
>Ga0208299_1002931_pt1 | contig 11111 bp, 19 predicted proteins | sample 15_taG_FD_184089 | JGI IMG/M metagenome (GOLD analysis project Ga0208299, IMG submission 184089) | Marine viral communities from the Subarctic Pacific Ocean - 15_ETSP_OMZ_AT15312 metaG (SPAdes) (version 2) | ecosystem: Environmental > Aquatic > Marine > Oceanic | place: Pacific Ocean | collected...
CACCCTATAAGTGTCTCGGCCTTGGTAAAAAAGCACGGTGGTAGCGAAATTCAGCAGGCTGGTGCGTTGTTACACGATGTTGTAGAGGATACACAATACTCATTGGCTGATATTAATGCTAATTTTGGCAGTCAAGTAGCAACTTTGGTCAAATGGTTGACTGATACGAGTAGGCCTGAAGACGGAAATCGGAAAACTCGCAAGGAAATAGACAGAAATCGTCTTGGAAGTGCGCCCGCAGATGCTCAAATGATTAAATTAGCAGACATGATAGACAATTCTACTACTATTTTCACCCTAGATAAGAACTTTGCACCCGTATTTAAGAGAGAAATGGGTGAATTAGTCGATGCCATGACTAAAGTTGAGGGTAGTTCCTTGTGGAAAGAGGCCCAAAAGCGAATTACACACGTATAAAAACTTGACAGGTCGTGGTTTTATGATATAATATAAGTATATTCAATAAAAGAGGTAGTTAAAATGTTAAATTTAGAAGAAATGAAGATGGTAAAGTCGTTAATATCCAACATGGATGCTGATAATATCAGTGATATGTCATTTGCTCTTAAGCAACAACGCACATTCTTAGGTCGAAGTGTGATTCGTGACCTAGTAATCGGTGATAAAGTTGAATTCGATGGTCGAAACGGCCGTGTTTCGGGCACAGTTTCTAAAGTTGCTATTAAAAATGTTTCAGTTGATACCTCTGAGGGTCGCTGGAGAGTGCCTGCGTCAATGCTAACTAAGGTAGCATAGTGATTGAGGGCGCCATTATTGTTCTTGCTTTACAACTTGTCGTTTTTTTAATTACATTGGAGTAGTTATGAAAGAAGTAGTTAAACCTTTAGTTGATTTGTTTAAGAAACCTACTATCACAGAAGTTGAGATAGTGTTTGAGACCCTAGGAGTACCGATATCTAGTACTCTGATGCTTGGGTTAGAGAAGTCAACTGACAGACTATATGTGTTTGAATGGCATGTATCTAATGAAGGTACTCCAAGCGAAGTAGGAGACTGGATGCCGGGTCGTTTCTTAACTTTTGAGGGTAACTCTTGGGTTTCACGTCACACGAGCCCACCAGTCAAATTTAAATCTTACGAAGAAATCACAAAGTATTGGAACGAGAACATGGTTCTTCATCCTGGACCGAGCCGTGGTTCACAAGAATGGATTGATAGCATGATGAACAATGCTCTACCTGAGGGTATGTCATTGAAACATGCTGGTTTATATACAATGGCTGACGTAAATCGTCTACCAATTCACCCGGAGTTATAATGAAATAATGAATAAAATGAATAATAACACCTTGACCGGTAACGACAACGAAGTATTGAAGTTACTGTTCAAGGATACATACTCGGATAACATGTCCAATGAGGCGATGAACCTACTCGCAGAGAATTATACAGGTTCAGACCGATTCAAGGACAGAATGAGAGACTTTAAGGTGCAAAGATGGACCACGGGTAAGAACTGGTCCGTGTTTGGCTCTAAGGGTGGGCGCATACCAGTCGTAGAATTACTAACAGACTGGATGAACCTGGGGTTAATAACTAAAAAAATTGTTGCTGATAGTATTGTAATCAAGAAATATGAAGATACTATAGAGCAAGATGCTAGGAGAAAGTAATATGATTATGTCAATTGAACAGGCCAAAGCAAAAGGTCTGACTAAAATGGTTGAACAACTTGAACGAGACAAGGAACGCAGGGAGTTATTGAAGATGAAACCCCTTGATGAGGTCAAAGTTGATATGGAAGTAGAAGATTTGAAGCAGGACCTGGAAGAATTTGACGATTTGTTCTAGGCCGAAAAGAATAATATTCTACAGTAAGAGAAAAATATTCTACGGAATCGTGGTTTTATAGAATAAACTCGTTATTTTAAAAAATAGTTGGCACAAGACCCCAATTCCGTGTATAATGGTATTATAAACATTGAGAAAGGAAATTAATTATGTGGACTAATCCAGAAACAGGTAAACCAGAGAAGAAGTTCTTCTTAGAATTGAAGTACGATACCTTTGTAGGTGAACCTAAAGAAGATGTTATTGAAGATTTCAACAAGAAAACTTATCTTGATGATGCGGGCGTAGTTCGTTGGGTTAAATCAGACAACGTTCCCCCAGCAGATTGGTTAGAAGACTTTAAAGACCTTGGTCTTATAACAGAAGATGCCAAAGAAAAGTCTTTGGTAGCAAAGGATATTGACACTACTCGTGCTGTGACTGAGTACATTGAGTCACGCAAGAGGTGGAAAGAAGAGGACCCAGTTGGCTACGATGAGGCACAACGTGAGATGGCCTTTGAAGCAAGGGCTGCCTATGGACCAGGTGAAGAGTGTGTTAATGTCATCACTGGTGAAACATTTACTACTTAATAGAGGGGAATATATATGTTAGACTTAAAATCAATTTACGGTAGACCTAATACAGTTGTGTTACCATTTCTACGTTCATTCATGGATACATTTCAGGTGGGCATTAGGAATCGTGAGGCGAATAGTTCTGCCTTACATAATATCTTCGTAAAGGCGTTTGACGTTGAGGATGCTTTGGATATAGCAACGAAAGTTATTAAACCATATGATATGATTGTCAAGGATGTTATTCGTCCTGGTCACGAAATATACGGCCTCGATGAGTCAGCAGATGCGGACCCTTTGCGATTGTTTAAGAATGATAATAGATTCTAATAATAGGAGTATAATATGACAGGTAATCATTTAATGAATATGAAGTTCCAGAATTACTTTCTGAACGCATGTGCCAGTCTTTCAATAGTATTGTTTGGTATAGCAATCTATTCGGTATTTGTATGACAAAGAAAGAAGAATTCGATAAGTGGATGGACAACCAAGGGTCGCTGAACATTAACATGTCTGGCGGCAATGGACTCAATGAGGACCAGATTAAGATACTCAGAAACTATCCTGAGTGTGAAACAGCAAATGATTTGCCCTTTGATGTTCAACAAAACGTTATCCAGTTAAACGAGTACGATAATCTACAGAATGATGTGGATGCGTTTCTTACTGAGCAATATAGTTTACTCTCAAGAAACTTTAAAGACTTCATCACAAGCAATCGATGAAACTACTCTTCTTATCAGAGAAACAAAAGAAAGCGGTCTACTGGGCATTATTAATAGTAATGACCCTTATATTATTTTATAATGCTACATAAGGTATCACAATGATTACATTAAAGAATGGATTAATTATCTCAGAAGATAACACAGGGTTTGAATCTTTCAACCACTTAACTAAAAAGATTGATAAAGGTTCATACTGTAAGTTCGAAGAGTTACCAGATATATTCTACAAAGAACTATTTGAGGATGACAGGACTCTATTAGGCACAATTAAGGACACCACACTGTCAACCATACTAGACCGAACGAAGAGTTAGAGTAGGTACTAGTATACCAACATCAAGTGAAGTGCTTGATGTAGTAGGCCATCTGTCTCTCATCCAAACTATGAGAGCCTGAGGCTAAATACGAATGAGATTGAAATCATAATCATTCTCATTTGGCCCACAATACAGGACAAACTAATGTTAAAACAAAAGAAACCATTACCACAGAAAGATATGAGAGACCTCTACAAGATAACCAATAGTCTTAAGGACCAAGTAGGTCTTATATGGTTAACCATGATAGGATACATTGTATACCTAGAGTTCTTTAAGGGGGCGATATAATGGCCACAGTTCACCACGAGAAAGGTAGACACTCACCTCTACCACCATTGGCCCCCTATGTAGATGGAAGCCCTATGGACCTCTATAAACCAAAGAAAGAGACCAAGATAGGCCGAGCATGGAAAAAGTTCTATAAGTTTATTATTCTAAAAAGGCACGAATAAAAATCCTTAGTAAAATAATTTACCGATTTCAGATCCTCGTAAGAGCGTGGTGGTACCAGAAAAAACTGTGTACCGCGATGTGAACTTTTATTACCGGAGTATATTTTTATGGTCCACTGGACCTTTTTTCTTTATGGTCTACTAAACCTTTTTCTTTCTCTCTATGGGGTTCTCTCTAGGGTTCTCTCTATACGGAGTCTTATTGTATGCTTCTGAATTCGGTTTTTATAGGTTGTTGGTTTAGAAAGTAATCGATATTCTTTATAAAAAAATTCCAGTGTTTGACTGGATCTGTCCATTCTTTGAACTTCCTGTATCTAATGTATCTATAAGGGTCAACATCAATGAATCTGATATTCATATCTATGTCAAATACAAACTGTCTTATATCTAAATCAGTATTAGCAAAGACTTTACCACGATATCTATCTGTGTTATATTTAAATGTGTCACTCCACACAGTACTATATGCATTCCAAATCTCTGGTATCAATTCAAATCTTTCTTTATATGTTAGTTTCTCAACATGAGTGTCTTCAAGATTAAAGTCAACGGGTCTATCAGGACCTGGCATTCTCATTAGTAGTTCAGATACCGAAACACAATTGGGTATATATTCCATTGTAAATGAATTGTCTTCAGGAGAAATGTCAAATACTTTCACATAAGTTTTATTAGAATCCGATAGATTTTTATATGATTCTATCCAGTCGTCTTTAAAGATATGGGTATGCATATCCTTTGGTATTGTTTTCTTTACTGTGTTGTTGTCTAGGAGTTCTATAATAGTTTGGCCTATATAGGGCTCGACATCTAGTTTTTTGTATATAATCATATAAGTATTTAACAAAATTAGAAAGGGTAAAAAAATTTCGCGGAGGCGGAAGGTCTTTGACCTTTGGGTTTTGGTTGGTACTAGGCGGCCCGATAAATATATATAAGTATTTAATAAGAGAAAATATTCTATGAAACCACAAAATCATTTACTTCGCAAGTATCAACCAATAGGTGAACCAGTGATGTCTGACGGTTATGACATCCATCCTTGGCATGAACTTGTTCATTATCATATAACAGACACTGGCTTGTCAAAGGGTAATGACGATATTCAAGATAGATATGAAGACCTTAACCGTCCTTTAAAATTATGTCCAGGCAGAAAAATAATGGTTAGGCTACCTCTCTTAATAGCGGAGAAGACATTTACTCAATTCTCTGATATACAACTATTTGATATAATGTTTGGGAGAAAGTATCTACATAATACAAACGAAGATAAAGAAAAGAATATTGAAAGAGATAGACAGTATATAAAAGAAATCATGCCACCCGAAGTCGCAGAAGCCCTAAAGAATCCCGAGACTAAACTGTATGCTAATCATGGTGTAGAAGGTTGGGACACTATTGATTACACAGCCGTGTGTCGCATATTTGATATACTTCCGACTCAGTTAGTTTGGCTTACTTCTCTTTATCCAATAAAAGGCGATAACCCTCTACCTGGATTAGATGGACAAGTTCAATCTTTGTATAGTTATTATTGGAATCAGATATTATTGGGGGCGTTGGCTCCCAACAATGACCAAGATGATACATTTTATACATGGAACAGAAAGTTCATGCGTCAACTCAAACTAGTCAAGAACAAAACACCTCGCCCTAAACTCGCCACTTCATATATGCGAAGACCAAGACGGCTTCGTCATATAATGTTATGTGCGTTAAAAGAGATAGATGTACTGGATGATTTATATTGGAGTTATGGATTAAAGGTAGACGATATTGTAACTGACGAATTTATCAAACATAGAAGCATAGAATTAAAGAAAGGCAAGATAAAAGAAATATTCAAAAAAGAAACACTTGACTGGATTTCTGATATCAAAGACAATGTTACTTGTGATGGTGATGATTATGACCTTAATAATAATCTAGCATATGGATGTATTACATGGGACCATATATATAATAGTTATTTTATGATTGTTCATGAAACTATGCCTAATATTTCCGGACAATTTGCCACTGAATCCGATATACAAGAAGATACATTACCACTTACTCCCTTTCTCAGTGAGAAATCATATAAACCAATGGCAGTAGGGCAACCATTTGTAATACATGGTGATGCTGGCACAATTGAGGCACTCAGACAACAAGGGTTTCATACATTCGACTCATTCATTAACCATGATTATGATTTAATACTATGTCCTGTTGAACGAGCAGTTGCAGTTGCTAAAGAAATAAAACGATTGAGTGAACTACCAGAAAGTGAGTGGGTTTGTTGCTTACACGCTTTTATTGATGACCTTAAAAATAACAAACGTATTTTGCAAAATGTCAAATTAAAAGAACATGCAAGATGGGAATGTAAACAAAATGAGGCTACAGACTTTGATTTATAAAGCCCTAAGTAGGCCATATAATGCTGATAGTGTAATACCTAACGACACACTCAACGAGACTGCGAAACCATAATGCATAATCATATACGCAAAGATTGGAAAGAATATAAGACTAACAAGAACAAAGTATATTGTTTCTTTTGCTAGTTGTGAAAAGATTGCGGGTTCAACACCACTATATTGCATAAAGAGTATACTAACCACACTCGTCAATGGTATGCCTAGGATCAACGCACCAACTGTAGGATTACCACGTTCAGCCGCAGTAACTACACCTGCTATAACTAATCCCCCTATAATTGCTTTAATTAAAAACTCCATATTGTATTTATAATTACAAATTAAACTAGTAGTTTTTGATAAATAATTCTGGATTTTACTTGACATCGGGTATGAATCCATGTTATAATTAAATTTAATCTGAAGGAGAAAGTAATAATGTTACATAAATTTTTTAATATCGCTTGGAGATTTAGACTTACCATTGCCTTAACCACAATGGTGTTTTATCTATCTGGCTGTGCCTCATTTACTGAGTCTGTTGTTTCATTCCCAGGAACAGTAGTTGACGCAGTTGGTAGTGTTGGTTCTGCAACATGGGAATTAGCAACAGGATGGTTACCAGGCGCTGGTGAATCAGCACCAGAAGTAGTAGAAACTGTACCCGTCACAGAAGAAGTAGTAGCAGAAACTACTACAAGTACAGAGTAATAATAGACAACCCCCTATCGTATCTCTGGCGATTTAAAAGAAACCGAGCGTGACCTAACATACACAGTCAAAATGTTAGAATTTGCCGACATATAGGCAGGAGCGGTCAGAACGGATGCTGACGCTGAATTCGTAACCAGCAAACAATTGCTACGATATGTATTATTTTATGCTGGATAATACTTTTAGCAATACATTGTGATACTCCTAGTATCATTTAAAGATATCTGATTGGTGGATGTATAGATTTCCCTCTATATATTCACTAATCATATATTTTAATACATAAAAATTATGTATATAGATAAATATATGAAACAGCAATGACCAGGGAGAGAATAATGGACAAGGAAACAACAAAAGTTGCATACATATACGAATCACCAGATGGTGGAAACACTATCTATAGAAGAGAATTTGGTGAAAAAGAGAGAGAACTATATAAATCTGTCTCTATTTCAGAAGAATCTAATGATACACCAGCAGTTTTAGCCCTAACAGAAGAAGAAATTCAATCTAAATTCGATTTACTTCGAAAAACACTCAAAACTACACGTCTTCGTGCTAATTGGACACAGGATTATACGATGTCACATAGTATTCATGAAGCCGTAGAACTGTTGGAGAAGTTAGAACACGATTTTCATACTGCATCTCAGGCTAGTAAGGCGGCCATTAATAAGGTAATACAAGACAAATCATAAAAAACTTGACAGGTCCTCGATTTATGCTATAATAGTAGTATATTAATTGAGAGGATTACTGTTATGGACAAAAATGACTTGTTTTTAGATACTTATCTAAACAAAATCAAGACTGATTACTCAAATTGGATGATTCGATGTACTACTGCCGATGGTGGTAAATATTGGACAGATCCTACAGACCGTATCAAAGAGTTTGCTGATGAATTAGAAACGAAATTCGGTAGCAAATATATCAAAATTATGAGTGGTGGTTCAGCACACTCATTTATCGTAAACACAGATAAAGATTCCAAATTTAAAAAGGGCGATATTCTAATGGCGGCTTCTTGGTCAGCACCAGCACGAAATAAACCTCGTGGGAATATCTTTGATAATGACTATAGAGTTCGATGGACGGGAACATTATGAATAAGATAGCAAAGTTTTTTGATAATGAAAGAAGTCAACCTTGGACTATTCGTATTGTTGATGTAGGTGACAAATACGGTAGAGACAATTGTTTGACTTACGAGAAAGAAGAACCAGTAGTTGAGTTCTATGATGCTGATAATAAATTTGATTCAGCACCAGACGGAACGATGCTAGGACAATTCGTTTCAAGATATTACATTTCTACTATCGCAGATGGCAGTTCAGGTGGATTAGACTTGATGGGTTATGAACCCAAGTGGAAAATTAATAGTTTGATGATGGATAATGTTCGTGCTTATCTTGAGGCATTTGCTAGAGAAAACAAATGGTCTTGGGAAGAGGATGGATTATACACTACAAAGTTCTATAAGAACGGGGAGTTGGTATGATTAAATTTACAACAGGCTTCTTGCTTTTTCTTGTTGTAGCACCCATGCTCGGTGGATGTGCGGCATGGGAAGAAAAAGTAATGGATATGAAGTTAGGTTCGGTACCTATGGCAGACGATAAAGAGTTACTATTAGATTCTTATCCTTGCCCAGGTTGTTTTCATTTAGATCCACTACAATACGGTGATATGATTGTGGCATTACTTGACAAGTAATTAAATCAAGTTTAATTTTAAGGGGCAGAAATGCCCCTTTTTAGTGGGCGATAAATAGGAGTATGAATAGAATCAGAGTATTGAAGCCTACAATAATATATTATCACCAAAACTAAAATGGCTATAGTAGAACAAATTAATATTAATACAATGGGAGGAGTTCCCAAACACGAAGTGCCTACAACAAAGATATTTAAAACTGGTGTAGAGGGTGACAAACAACGAGCATCAAATCACGGTGGCAAAGATAGAGCAGTTCTGTTATATTCAAGTGAACGCATAGAGGAACTTCAACAACAAGAACATCCTATAACTCCTGGTTCGACTGGAGAGAATCTAACGATAAGAGGATTAGATTGGAAATCATTAAAAGAAAATGACATTTTACAAATAGGTGAAGTGACACTTCAACTTACATTCATGGCACCGCCATGTTCTAATATAAGAAATTCATTTTTTGATTACGCCTGGAGTATATGTAAAGACCGATGGTGTGCTAAAGTTTTAACAGAAGGAACAGTAATGGTAGATGATGAAGTAACATTACTAAATCATCACATAAAATTAGAAGTCAACGAAGAATGGTGGTAGTATGAAAAATAATGTATTTGTAAATTATCAAATGGGTACATCTGGAATGTTTATTGTTGGATTGCTTTTAACTATGGAATATGGAGATAATCCTGAAATTATTGAAAAGATGAAAGAACTGGGTATAACAGAATCTGGGTCTTGTCATGAATTGTATGAAGTTTTATATGAAGTGCTTGGTTGGGAACCATCTAATGCTAATGCTAAGAGTTTTGATGAACGAAATTTTTTGATGATACCCACCTACTTCGATGACACTGACGAAAAAATGACTGGAATGCGAGACCAGACACATAAAGGTAATCCATTCACTGATGATGAATCTGAAGAAATAGATGATTGGTGGACCAATTCTGATTTCCTTCGTTTTCTTACGATGAAAACTGATGAAAACGCACTTGTTAAATGTCACATCTATAGAAATGTTCATAAGTTACTTGATTACTTAGATGGAAGTATAATCAATATTCAATCTGACGAAACTAGTGAACAACGATTTACAAATTGGTGGTATAAAGTTATTATTGGTGAACAAGACACATGGGGAGGAGTAAAACAACTAAAAACACACTTTCATAATTCTCCGCATCCAATAGATAAAATATCAGATGTAACTAATGAGAACATCAATGAGATATTGAAAAGATGGAGTAGTTGGACAAAGAAAGTTAAAAAATACAATGAAGAAATGGTACAAAAATATCCTGATAACTTTTTTGTTTTAAAACTTGAAGACATTTATTCAGACAGAGAAAAGGTTTTACAATTACTTGAAGATGTAAGTGGAAACAAAAGAACACAACTTACATTAGATTATTATGATGATTATATGAATACACAGTATGATTTTTCTTCCATTAATATTATAAACGAAAAAGAGAAAAGTTAAAATAATATTATGACTAGTTTTAATTACAACACAAAAAATTTAATAATCTTTCAGTTTCCAAGATATGCTGGTGGAAAGTTTGTACAGAACTGTCTCGGATTAAGTGACCATGTGGTGTTTCAAAAACAGTCACTAGCACAGGCACAGATTGATGGAAACTTTTCATTTGAAGATAAGAAAGAATACATTCTAGAATATCAACAACAAGAAGATATAAAAAAGTTGGATTATTGGCATGATTTACATTTAGGTTGTATAGAACTGTTTGTCCAAGATGATGGGACATATAATTCTCAAGACGAGGGCGATGCGTTTAGTTCTGTTGCCTTAAACGAGCAACATCCGTTAATTAGTGATACAGTCAAATTCTTATCTAGTGATGAAAATGATAACTTGTTGTTCTGTATAAATCAACATTCTCTTCACATCCCAGAAGACTTCTTTCCGAACGCAAAAATTATAACATTTAAAAATAGTTCAAGAATGACTAGATATCGTTACTCATATCTTAATAATGATGCAGATTCTGATAATCCCTGGTGGCACTGGGACAAGGCAGAGATAGGGGGTGAAAGAAAAGCAGACTTTATCTGGGACACTAAATGGCTCAATGACCTAACATCCACAGTTAATGGTTTAAAAAAGTTGTATAAAGTGTTTAACTTAGATGGATGGGAACAAGCAGAACCATTCATAAAAGAATATTATCATCTATGGGCCGAGAAGAATTATTTACCAATTCCAGTAATACATTTAAATAAACTTTGGAATAAAGACAAATAATATAAATACTATTATATTCACAGAAGACGGGAAGAGAGGAAAGTGAACTTAGACTTAGGACACAAATTAGATAATATAAAAGAAGCCATATATGGCAAAACTAAGATTGAACTAGAACGAGACAAGAAATATGAA
>Ga0208299_1002932_pt1 | contig 11106 bp, 6 predicted proteins | sample 15_taG_FD_184089 | JGI IMG/M metagenome (GOLD analysis project Ga0208299, IMG submission 184089) | Marine viral communities from the Subarctic Pacific Ocean - 15_ETSP_OMZ_AT15312 metaG (SPAdes) (version 2) | ecosystem: Environmental > Aquatic > Marine > Oceanic | place: Pacific Ocean | collected...
TAAACGGACCGAAACAAGTAGAAATAGACCAAACTTGGTCAGTACACAGTTATGACGGAGACTACAATCCGTTACATGACCATGGCACTAAAACAACTATGGGTTTATCTAGTGCTGCTTGGACTAAAGTACCAGAGCAAATAGGTGTAGTAAATTCTAGTTCACCAACGTTTTCATTGTATAATGAATCTGGATATTCAGATGGCTGTATTGTGTTTCAGTATGGTCAAACATCAACCTTAGATTCAGAAAGGTTAAAGCCTGCTCAATCTATTGTGATGACTCCAGAAGTAGGAAAGCTAATGGTTTTCCCTTCTTGGCTACAACACATGGTCTATCCCTTTAAAGGCGAAGGAGAAAGACGAACTATCGCATCCAACTTAAATTGTTGGGATGTAGTTCCAGAAGATAAACTTAAGAATTAATAAAGGAAAGGTATGGAGCTTACAGGATACTTATTATGGAATATATTCCTGACACTTGTTGTTGCACCCATACTGTACAGTATTCGTGGGAATACAGCAGAAAATAAAAGGCTTGACATACTTTTAAATAAAACAAGAGAAGAGATGGCAAAAGAATATGTAACAAAAAAAGAACTATCTGATGGCATGGACAGAGTGTTCGACACGTTAGACAAAATTGAAGAGAAACTAGACAAGTTATTCGAGGTTAAATAATGGCAAAAAGAAATAAATATAGTACAAGAAAAAAGCATTATATGGGCAGTCGTTCTGACTATCGTCAAGGTGGTCGTGTAAAACTTTATCCGGGCGGAGGTGACTTTGAGAATGATTTTAATTATGACCCTCGTGATGACTACTACGATAACAGAGAACATAATGGTGGAAGCAATACTGGCGGCGGCGGTGGTGATGATGGAGGAGATATAGACTTAGACCCTGTATACAAAGATAAAAAAGAACAATTTGAAACAGAAAGACGAGATAGAGTAGTTAAAACAGGACAAGATGTTGGAGACATTGCTGCAGGAGTTCTTCCTGATACTTTACCAAAAGGAACTGCTGAAACAATAGATAGAACAGAAACTACATCAGATGCCGTTGAAATGGCTGACCCAACAGATGTAGTTGGTACAAAAGTTGAAACTACTCCTGATGAAAAAGTTTCTACAATGCAAGCTGAAGTTGCAGGAGCACCAGAAAAAATTGGTACTGCTACTATGGATGCGTCTTTAATTAAAGATTCTCCAGAAGTTACAGCAGCTAAAGGAACTCTTTCTGAAGAATCTAAAGCTAAACTGGATGAAATTAGAACTCTTTCTGGTCCTGCTGAAGAAGCTAAGATTACTGAACAACTTATAAATGCTTCTAAAGCTAAAAATGTAGATGCAATAATTTCATCAGGAGCTTTTGTACCTGAAGTTGCAGGAATAGGAGCACAGATATCTGAAAGTTCTCAGGCAGAACAACAATCACGAGAAGCAATAACAGGAGAAGCAGCAAGCGGAGACATAACACAAATTATTAATAGTGTTGGATATGAAGCTGCTCAACAAAGAGCTGTAAAAGGAACTGCTGCTCAAGGTGCTGCAGCAACTATGATTGCACAAACGGCTGCTATACCAGAAGCTATTGCTGCTGCTATTGTAGAAGACCCTGCAACTATGACAGCTCAAATAGCTAATGAAGATGTAGAAGTACAGGCTGCTGTTGCTGCTTTACCTACAGAGGCTTTAGTATCTTCACAGATGGAAAGCTTACTAGGTGGAATGGAGAATGGTAATATTCCTTTATGGGCTAAACCTGCTGTTGATGCAGTTAATGCAGGAATGGCACAAAGAGGGTTAAGTGTTTCTACTGTAGGAAGAGATGCTTTATTTAATTCTATTATTCAAAGTGCTATGCCAATGGCACAAAGTAATGCACAGGCTTTACAACAAAGAGCTGCTCAAAATCTAAGTAATGAACAACAAGCTAACTTACAAGAAGCCACACAAGAACAACAATTAAGATTACAGAATCTAGCAAATAGACAAGACGCTGCTAGTCAAACTGCACAGATGTCTCAGCAAATGAGAACACTACAGAGTCAATTTAGTCAACAAGCAGTTATGGCTACTGCTGACCAACAGCAACAAACAAGAACACAGAATTTACAAAATCAACAACAAGCTGCTATAGCTAATGTTCAAAACCAACAACAAGCTAATATGCAGAATTTGGGTAATGAGCAACAACTAGATATGGCAGAGCTTCAAATAGAAGCAAATGTTGAAGGAGCTAATCAGTCTGCAATTAATCAAGAGCGTATGGCAGAGATGCAGATAGCTGCTGAGTTTCTTTCTAAAAATGCTTCTTTAAAGCAAGATATGCTTAAAGCTAATTTATCTAATGACCAACAGATGAGATTAGCAAATCTTTCAGCACAAAATCAAGCAGGTTCTGAAAATCTTTCTGCAGCACAGCAAACAGAACTAGCAAACCTAAATGCTCAAATGCAAACTAATATTAAAAATGCTGAATTAGCTCAAGCAATGGGTGTAGCTCAACTTAGTGTTGACCAACAAAGAGCCATGCAAAATGCCGGTATGGTTGCTAATATGGACATGGCTAAATTTACAACTAAACAACAAGTAGAATTAGCTAATAGTAAATGGATGCAAAGTGCAGCCGTAACTAATATGAATGCAGAACAACAGGCTATTATGCAAAACGCTACGGCTATGGCTTCCTTGGATTTAGCAACACTTGACCAAAGAACAAAAGTAGCAGTTCAGAATGCTCAGGCTTTTTTACAAATGGATGTGTCAAATTTAAATAATGAACAACAAGCTAATATGATGTCAGCACAACAAGAACAACAAAGATTACTAAGTAATCAAGCTGCTACAAATGCTTCAAGACAATTCAATGCTACTAGTGAAAATCAAACAAATCAATTTATGGCTAGTTTAGGTGCTCAAGTAGAACAGTTTAATGTAGCTCAATTAAATGCTGCTGAACAGTTTAATACTCAGTCTACAAACGCAGCAGAAGCTAGAGATGCTAATAGAACTGCGGATGTTAATAAAGCTAATGCTGCTATATTAAATCAAACTTCACAGTTTAATGCACAGCTTGATTTTAATAGGAATCAGTGGAATGCTCAAAATGAACAGGCAGTAGCTCAATCAAACGTTACTTGGAGAAGACAAGCAAACATGGCAGATACTGCTGCTGCTAATGCAATTAATCAGCAAAATGTACAGAATGCTTTTGGACTAACTCAGTCTGCACAATCATTTATGTGGCAAGAATTGAGAGACCAAGCTGATTATGATTTTAGATTTGCTAATGATTCGGCTAGTAGAAGAACACAAGCAGCAATAGCTGCTGCACAAGCTGAAGGTGATGCAGCAAAAAATTGGAATGCAAATTTTAATAACATAGCTAACTCAGTTAGTAAATTATTTGGAGATTAATTATGGGTTGGAAACCGGGAAAACTTTTAAAGAAAGTAGGTAAAGGGCTTAAGAAAGCTGTTAAATCTATTGGAAAAGGAATTAAAAAAGTAGTTGGAAAGATAGGAGCTGCTATAGGTAAATTAGGAATCATAGGACAAATAGGAATGATGTTCCTTATGCCCTATGCTATGTCAGGTTTAAGTAGTTTCTTTGGTGGAGTAGGTGGTAAGATAGCTACTTGGTCAGCTAATCTAGCAGGCTCAAATCCTGTAGTAAGTAAATTTTTAGGAGCAGTACACAAAGCAGGCTCAATGGCTGTTAATGCTTATAATACTGTTACAACTGCTATAGGTAATGGTGTTGATAGAGTAGGTAACTTTTTTAAAGGAGAAGGCTTTACATTAAGTGGAGATAGAACATCTGTATTTAATAGACCTCCTAGTACTCCTGATGTTATTCCAGATATTGCTGAATTAGACCCTAAGTTTGAAGTTGATTTACCTGTAGACGATATTGCTCCTAACTTAGATTTGGATTTAAAACCTGTTGCTCCAACATACGATGCTGTTACAGGTGAAATTACTGGTGGTACAATGGTTGATGCATCTAAAACAATTACATCTATATCAAAAGATTCATTGCTTTCTCCAGACCCAAAAACATTTATAGAAAGTGCTAAAGATTGGGTTACAGAACTGCCCGGAGAAATTGCAGGCGGAGTTAAAGATGCTTTTGCAGACCCCAGACAACTTGCTCAAGACGCGGTGGGAAGTGGTATTAAAAGTGGAGTAGGTAGTGGTATTGCAAATAGAGTTGCATCAAGTATTATGGGAGACCCTCCTGTACAAAGGCAACATTTAACAACTCAAAATCTAAGTCAAGAATTGTACAATGACCCAACAGGAATGTACAACACAATAAATGTTGCATTGACTCAACAAGGGTCACCTTGGGGAGCAGGAAACCTAGCACACTTTAATTACATGCAAGAAGGTTTATCAGACGGCTCAGACGAATATGCAAGATTAATGCAAAGAATTTCATAAAAGGTAAAAACTATGATAGAAGAATATAATCAAGAAGGTGTAAATGCTATTGCAACAGCAGGAAAGCCAATACCCGGACAATCTTTAGCCAATAATCCAGACGAACCTCGTCCTTTTGAGCAACCTCCTGAGTTTACTGACTTTAGAGAAGCTCTTAATTATTTAGCTGAAGAATTACTAGAACCAGAAATATATGAAGGTTTAGTAACTGGTATAGGACAAGGTGTACCTATAACTGATGTAACTTTACAGCTTCTTCAAGCAGGTTTTCAAGAAGGTAAGTGGAATCCAGATTTACTTATGATGCTTATTGAACCTGTAATGTATTTATTAATGGCTCTGTGTGAAAAAGCAGGAATTGAATATCGGATAGATTCAGACGATGAAGATGATTTATCTCCTGAAGATGAAGATGATATACTAGAAGAAAAAGCAAAAAATATAGCAGGTCTTGCTAAAAGTAGAGACATGTCTAAAATTCCTGCAGGAGTTTTACCTAAAGAAATTATAGAAGATATTGAAGAACTTGATGTACCAAATAGTTTATTAGCCCCAAGTACAGAACAAGAAGAGCCACAAAGTTTATTGGCTAAATCGGAGTAAAAAATGGGATTATATGATGTAGAAGGTGATGTAGCATATGTTGAAGGCAAGATGTCTGAAGCAAGAGACTACAGAGAAAAACAGGCTAAGAAACAAGAGAAGTTTTCTAAACGATTACAATTAGCAGACTGGGGAATTACAGGTGCAAACTTTATTCTTAATAAAAAAGCTGATGCTTTAGAAGCTGATAGAATAACTGAACGTGCTTGGTATAATACTGCATTAGAGAATTCTAAAGGTTGGAAAGCTAGATATGAGTTATACCAAGCAGAGAATTTAACTCCTCAACAAATGTTTGAAAGAGATGTAGAAGAAAATTTAAGAGCAGCCCTTCAAAGAGATAAAGGAGCAGAAGTTAATATAGCAGGCTTTAATAATGCTATAAGAGCAAAAGCTAAAGAGTGGTCAAAAGGAGAAGGACGTTTTGAAGCATGGAATAAAGCTATGCAGGCTCAACTTGCTATACCTGACCTTACATCTGCACAACTAGCAGAAAGAATAAAAAACGATGGTGCTCCTCCTAGAAATATAGCTAGTTTTTTTGGTAACAAACTTTTAAAAGTAGCTAAGTCACACGATAGTGATACTTTAAATGCAGCAGAACAAAAAGAAGTTGATAATAGATTAAATGGTATTCTTGGAGAAAAATTTAATTCTGTTAAAACTGCTATGGCAGAACATAGAGCTAAAGGTAATAATATTGATGAGTTTTTGGATTGGGCTAAAGGTCCTGAAGGTCAGAAAATTCCTTCTTATAAATCTACAAAAGCAGAAATACTTGAAGACAGCGATGAGATAACAGGTATAACTACGCAATCATTAATTACTATTGGCGAAAAAGCTAATGGTGTTTGGGAACCCGTAGGAGATACTGCTCCCACAGTAATTACAACTACTAGAACAAAAGTTCCTGCTAAAGTTTATACAAATTCTCAAATAAGTTTAGCAAAAGACAAAATAAACACTTTTGTGACAGATAGTGGTACTGATGCTGTACGTGAAAGATGGAATAATTTAATTGAAAAAGATGCTGAAAGTGGATTAGGTAGTGGCACAGCAGGAGAATCAGAAAATATTTTAAGAGCCTCAGAATATTTACAAGCTAATTATAATACAGACCCGGCTAAAGCAATACAAATAGCTGCTGAATATGTTTTAGGAAATCCTGAAAAATATGGAGCTACTACTCCTAACTCATGGGATGTAGCACAAATTACAGGAGAAGTTGATGACGATGCTTTTGGAATGTACTTAGAAGATATTATTAGTACTAGAAAAGGTTTAAACAGACAAGTAGAAACTAGTCAATTAGCATCACGTTTAATACTAACTATTAAATCAAATGACTCGTATGACGAAGATACTAAAGCAGAAAAGATTGCAGAAATAAATAAACTATTAGAAGCTACAAAAGATAAAACAGGTATAGGGGCACTAGATGATTCTAAAATAGTTTTTAATATTACTCCAGAAGAAACAATTGAAGATACTTATAGCCAATTAGATATTGAAAAAGGTGTTCCTGAACAAGATACTTTAGTTAAAAATCATAATAAACTACATGACTCTCTTTTAGCTTTAACTTATCAACTACAATCATCAGATAAATCTAAAATGTCTGGTACAGAATATAAACAAGCTGAACAAAAAATTATTAATAACTCAATAAAGATTAAACAGTTTAAAGAAAAATTTGGCATATCATTTGATGAAGTTTTAAAAACTTTACAGAAAGAAAAAAGCTACTATAGAAAAGCTATGGCTTCAATGGGTGCAGCAGCAGAATATAGTCCTTTTTCTCCTGCAGAAGTATATAAGACATATGATAATGATACGTTAGCAGAAATGTTAGCCTTTATGTACTTATAAAAATACTATGGCATTTGTAAAGTTAGTAGATTCAAACTCTTCTAAGTCTAGTCGTTTAGGTCGTAACTATACTTTAGATGACTTAGAAGATAACGAAGAGTTTCAAGAAATCTCAGAAAGATTTTTAACCTCTGTCGGTGAAAGGTCAGATGATGTTTTTGAATATCTACGAGATTCAGATTTTAACTTATTTTCAGGCATGCAACGTGCCGTAGAAAGTGGTAAGTTTACTGACCAACAAAAACAAGACTATAAATACTTACGTAAGCGTTTTGACAACGCAGACATGGGTAGTTTCAAACAATATTTATCCTTAACTAAAGACGCTACTATTGATATAGTAACCGACCCTACTGCTATGCTTGCTGCAGTTTTGACTCCTGTAACTGGAGGAGCTTCATTAGCTCTTAAAGCAGGAATATCTAAATCGGTTATAGAAGGCTCTAAAGCTATAGTAAAAGGTCAACTTAAAAATGTAGGTAGAAAACAAATAGGTAAAACTGCTGCTATTACAGGTGCAGAAGTGGGAGCATGGACAGGTCTAGACAATCACTTTAGACAAAATACAGAGATTAATACGGGTATACGAAAACTATATTCTAATACAGAATTAGCAGGCTCTGCTGCAATTGGAGTTTTAACTGGTGGAATACTTGGTGGTTTTGTACAGCGTAACGAACTATTTAATAGCCGAGTAAGTAGACTATTTACTAATGATACCTATAGAAAAGAATCTGCACTCAAATATAAAATTAAAAAATCAGGAGCAAAACTATTAGCTAAAACTATTGGTAATGCTTCAACTATTATGAAACCTTTTGCAAAGTACTCAGATGCTGCAGCAGATTTAGGAGCAAGATTTTCAGAAGAGTTTTCTAAAAAGATAGGGGAGCGTTCTACAAAGCGTATAGGATGGAATTATTCTGAAGACCTTGGTAATCGTAGAGGAAACTATTTACTAGAATTTGATAATCTTTTAGCACCTATAAGAAAAACAGGTCACGTTCTTCCTGAGGATGAACTGGCTGTTATAAGAATACTAAGAGGTGCTAGTCCTAGAGGAGTAAGACAAGAGGTTCAAAAAGTAGCAAGAGATTTAAGAAAGTTTTTTGATAAAATAGATGCTGATGCTAAAGCTGCAGGCATGGAAACAAATACAGTTGAAAATTATTTTACTAGACATTGGAATCGAGAAGCAATAGAAAAAAATAGAACTACATTTGAAAACCAATTAGTTAAAGATGGAATAGTTAAACGAAAAGATGTTAGTGAAGTTGTAGATGGAATGTTAAATAAACAAAACGAATTGTATTCTTCTCATTCTAATCTTATATCTCAAGCCAGAGTCTTTAAAAACATGGATGACAATAAATATGAATCTTTTTTAACAAACGATTTAGTTCCTGTAACTACAAATTATTTTATGAATGCTGCAAAGACTATTGAGCATAAACTACATTTTTTAGGAGCAGGTAAAAATGTTAAAGTATTAAATAAATATAAAGTTAAAGATGGTACAGACGAAGAAACAAGACTATTATTATTTAAACAATCTAATGATGAACTTTTCAAAAAGAAATGGATAGACAAAATTGAAAAAGAATTAAAAGATAATGGTAAGCAAACTTTAACAGCTAAAGACAAAAAAGATATACTCAATACTTACAAGTCTATAACGGGTCAAGTAAATTATTTTGACTCAGGACTAATGCAAGGCACATATGATACTATAAAGTTAGCTAATGCTATGGCTTATCTACCATTAGCTACAGTGTCTTCTTTATCAGAAGCTTTTATTACTTTAGGTAGAGCACCTACTAGCTCAGCTATAAAAGGTTATCAGGACGGAATTACAAAAGGTCACAAAATCTTTACAGATGAAATAGGTCAACTGTTAAAAGAAAAACATAAAATGACTGATGAAGTTATTCGTAGAGAAATGAATAGCGTTTTTATAGCGGTTGACGAAGCAATGGGAGACGTTACTAATCGTATTTCTGGTGAAGGATTACAAAGTCCTCTCTTAAAGAAAGCAGCTAGAGGATTCTATAGATTTAATCTTCTAATACCTTGGACCAAAACTGTTCAGCTTGCTGCGTTTTCTACAGGTAAAGATTTAATTTCTGGTAATCTTAGAAAGTTATCAGTTGCTCAAAAAGAAAGTAAATTAACTATTAAAGATTTTGCTTCAGATAAGTTTGCACAAGATGCTAAAATACAAAAATTAAAAGGAGAACTTTTTGATTTAGGAATTGATGTTGAACAAGGAATTACATGGATAAACCGAGGAGAAAAAAACAACGTCAAGTTTTATAGAGATGTAGTAAGAGGTGCAGGTAGATTTACAAATGGTGTAATACTCCCAACAGCTAGAGAGTCTGGTAGAGTTCCTACTTTTATGACTAATCCTAAGATTGATATCTTTACACAGTTTTTAAGGTATCCTACAGTTTTTGGTAATACTATATTAAAAAACTTTGCAAGAGATGCTATCACTAATCCTACTGCAAATGCTCCAAAGATAGCAGCCTTTGTCGCTATGGCTACTAATGTTGCTAAAGCTACTAACTACTGGAGAAGTAGCGAAGAAAAAAGAGATAGAACAGATAGAGGCAAAAATGATTGGCAAGATACTTTAAAGGCTTATCAAAGAGTAGGATTGCTTGGACCAATAGAATACGGACTAAGAGTATCAGAAGGATTAACATATGGTCAGAACCCTCTTGTAGCCGGTATTGGTGTAGGTGGTCCAGTTATAAATGATATAATAGGCATGACTTTATATAATAGAGGTTTAATAGAAACAATCGCTAGAAAAGCACCTTTGACTGGTACTAAGACAGTTTTTGGTAGAAACTTAGGTGACTTTATGGAAGAGTACACAGGTTTTAGAGAGCCTTACACACCTTTACAACAAGCAGGTAAAGAAGCAGATAAGTTTTTTGGTAGTAATATTAGAGGAGTTGCTAGTTCTATTGCAGGTGCTCCAGAAGAAAAACAAAAGTTATTTTCAGAAAGGTTATTTAAGTTTGAAGGTGGTTTAGTTCCTAAAGTAGACCCTTATACTGGTATCCCTTATGAAATTAAAGAGCATAAAATAGAATTTCATGGGGGTGGGTTAGCATCTAAGATGCATGAGCGTAAAGCCTACAGAGCAGGTCTAAGCGTAGAAAAAGATGTGCCTGACGTAGAAGATGACCCTGCAGATAGGAGCTTAGATGGCTCTACAGAGTCTTACAATGATATTGCAGGTTTAGATAACACTCCAAAGACTCCTGAACCTGTTAGAGTTCAAAAGAATGAAGCAGGTCTTGTAGAACTACCAAGAGGAGTTAGAAATAATAATCGTTTTAATTTAGCCATAGGAGCAGTAGATAAAGAAAAACAAAGTTTTATACCTTATAATAATGTAGCTAGATATAATGGAGTAATGGGAACAGATTCTGTTGGAACAGGTATAGAACAAAATGAAGCCTATCCTATATTTAAAACTCAAGAATTAGGTGATAGAGCAGGTATGCATAACTTAATTAAAAAGTATAATAATCAAACTATAGATGAAATTTTTGCTAAATATTCTGCTACAGATAGAGATACGTATGCTAAGAACGTAGGACTCTTAACAGGTTTAGATAGAAATACAAAACTTGATATTAAAAATAATCCAGAATTAGCAGCAGAACTAGCACGAGGTTTAATTATTTTAGAAAATGGTTTAACTGAAGAAAAACAAAGGACACATTTAATACCAGACAGACAATCATTAATACAAGCACATAAAGATTCACAAATTTCAAAAGATGATTCAGAGTATTCTAAAACCGAATGGAAAATAGTAAAAAAAGAATTACAAAAAACTATTTTAAATTTATTTAAATAAACTTGACAATCCATAAATCTACCTGTATAATACAATAACATGATTCTGTATCTAGAAGACCAATTAGAAGGCTGTTACCGCCACTACTGTTTACATCAAATAAGGCAAGATATGCCCTTCATGTCACTAGAAGACTATAGAGCAATGTTTGAAGATATGATGGAAATTATATATAAGGAAGACGAATGAAAGGATTATTAAAAAATATAGTTGGAGCTGTAGCCCCTACACTTGGTACTGCTTTAGGCGGACCAATGGGAGGCATGGCTGCCAATATGATAGCTGAAGTATTGGGTGTTCCT
>Ga0208299_1002933_pt1 | contig 11105 bp, 13 predicted proteins | sample 15_taG_FD_184089 | JGI IMG/M metagenome (GOLD analysis project Ga0208299, IMG submission 184089) | Marine viral communities from the Subarctic Pacific Ocean - 15_ETSP_OMZ_AT15312 metaG (SPAdes) (version 2) | ecosystem: Environmental > Aquatic > Marine > Oceanic | place: Pacific Ocean | collected...
AGTTGAAGCTTGTTGCATTCTTGCACCTGCGAGCTCAATGTCTTCACTATCAAGCTGAGCATCTACATCAGCTAAGTTTAAAAGTAAATCATGGGTACCAGCAGGGAAATCGCCATTTATATAACTAATAGCAGTATCTAAAGCGTCATTAACCTTTTTTAAACCTTCTCCAGTTGTATATACAGTTTCATGTCCAAGTAAAGCTGGGTCAGCACTTGTTCCTGCTCCAGAAAATTTAGCAACCGCTGTTGCAATTCCATCAGCTGCAGTTTCAATATTACTACCACTAGCAGTATCAGTATAAGCCGCTATTTCAGCAGCTTCTGTTTTAGCTAATCCAATCTCAGTCGCTGCATTACTAATATTTGTAGTTGTTGCAGTTAATTTAGAAGTAATTGCACTTAATGCACTATTTACATCTGTATTTCCAGCTTTTGCAGCCATAGCATTTTGTAATGATTTAATCGATGCGTATAAAGGAACTAAATATTCCCATTCTAATGGAAAGGATGCAACTGAATCATCCATAGAATCATGAGCATAGGTAACAGAAGGTCTGTTAATTTCTAAATACTTACAAGCTCCTGAAGCGGGTAAGGCATTAATCTTACCATTATAAATATACCATACAGGGTCAGTAGCCGTAGATTGTTCCATATGAGAACTTGCAAACGCAGAACTATCAGAAGCCCTACCAGCTGATTCAGCGGGTATTTGTCTACAAGGTTCATCTGCCCTTGTAACAGATAAAATCTGGCCCGACTTTGGAACTTCACTTTCACTCCCAAACGCAGTACTTGTAAATGTATCAACAGTAGCACAAAGATATTTTAATCTCTGCGGCATAGAGTTAATAACTTCTATTGCTCCATCAGATAAAAAGTCACTTAATTCTGTTTGAGTTGGAGCACTACTACCAGTTATTGAAAGACTAGTTAATGCTTCAACTTGTGCTTCAAATGATTGCATATATTACTTCTTCTTTTTACTTTTCTTTCTGGATTTTTTCTTTTTCTTCGTTGGTCTTCCACGTTTCTTTCCGTATGTACCTTTCCCTCTTGGCATAATTATTCTCCATTTCTTTGTTATTTTTTCCTTCGGTCATTGTACAATTTTTTAATGTACTTAAACCTTTACCCCATCTCATAATGGTCTTACTCCTAAATCTTTTAGTCTTTGATTCATAGTATTACCAGCCATTTTATTGGTGCTTTCTTCTAATGATATAGAATTTAATTCAACATCTGTTCTACTAGAAATTCCTCCACGCATCCATGAATTTGTAGTGAATTTTGGTGGATGAGCTCTCTCTCCACAACTTTTACAATAGAACCAACCCCCATCATTGGGGTGTTCACAATGTTGACAATTAGACATTAAGCTCCGCCAACAACTACCGTCATCACTCTATCACCACGTAATTGTGTATGAGTAATAGATATAACTTTATTATTTGTCGAATCTAAAGTATCTATATGGTCTTTTATATCTCTTGCCATTGTTCCAACAGCAGCAGTCTCTATATTAGGAATAGCATCATGAATAAAGACTTTACATTTTACATTATCATAAACAGCCATAATTTCTCCAATTTTTAAAATTTTTAGTAGATTTGGGGTAGACCCTTTATACGACCTACCCCACAGTTCTACAAAACTGTCAACCCTTACGGATTAAGTTTAGGTAAATATTTCAGTACCATTACTATTTGGGTCAGCTGTGAACATTTGTCCAGTTACAGCCCAAACAAGTTTAGCTCCACCGCCTGCACCAGTATTACCTGTTACAACAGCAGTCACTTTAACAATAGACCCTACACCACCTGCTCCATTCGCAAGATTATCGTCAAATGTTATCTGAACATCATTCGCTGCATTAGCTACTATGTTGGCAGCTAATCCATCTTGTGCTGTTCCAGAAGCCCAAACCGCACTAGGTAATACAACTAATGAACCAACATAATAATCATTATCATATCCAGTATCAATAGTTCTGTCTGTATTACTTGCTATAGTTTCCATAAAAGTATAGGATATACCTACATCATCTTTGGTAACAGCTGGCAAAGTGATTGCATAAGTTTCGTCTTCATCAAACAAAAATAATGCTCCACTTTGAGCCACGGTTAGGGTAATTGCTGTATTGGTGTCATCAGACTGACGTAGCACCTCTTGTCTGTAGTCTCTAACTACAGGAGAAGGTAGGTCAGTTCTGTCAACTGCTCCAAATTTACCACTATTTACATTAATCGAGTCAGCTCTCATAATTATCCTCCTTACAAGTCACTAATGACATACATCATGTGAGACTCAGGTAATGTCACTTCAAGACCAGCTTCTGTAAGAATCATGTCTTTGCGTAAGTCTTCATCGTCAGACTGAACATTAGTCGTAATATAAGTATCACGATTAATACCATTTCCAACAAGAGGACGATACGAAACTTTGCTCATATCAGCAAACATCATAAATCCACTTGAAACGCCACGGAACAGAGGTTCTTTTACAAGATGCAAAGTTCCATGAACGGTCTCGATGGTCATTACTTTATGTCCAAATGCTCCAGCTTTAGAATCAAAATTCATCCTTGATGGAGAATATTGATATCCCATTGAAGCATCCATAAATGCACCGTCACCGAGTTTGTTAAAGAAAGTAATTAAAGGTAGACTAGCAAGAACAAGTCTGTCCCCACTTCCACCTCTTGCTGGGTCGAACAACACTTCTAAGTCACCAAGTAATAAATCATAAGTCAAATTCGCTTGTGTTTCCACACGGGAATATGCTTGACCAGATGTATAACTAAGTGCAGTTGTATGTGTTGCTTGCGCTGTCGAATTCTTTAGAATATGACCAGCGAGCCCTTCCGTATATTGTACATTTCCCTGACGAGCTTTTTGTGAAAAAAGCATGGCTCGTTCAATATCGACTTTATGCTCACGAAGCTTAAGTGCCCAAATACGTTGCCACTCATTCGCATATCCGCGATATTTTGTAGCAATTGCTGTATTTGTCATTTCAGCCGCAGTTTTAAAAATCTGCGTGTAACCATAGTTGTCTTCTATTTCACTTGACCAAACATCAGGAGAACCAGTACCTTCAGCGAAAGCAGTACCAATAACCTGACAACGGTCATCATCAGCAATAGCTGCATAACCAGTAATAGAGCTATTAGAAAGACTAATAATCTTACCAGTAAATGTAGTTGTTGTGCCAGCATCAACTGGAGAACTATCAACTCTTACTATGATTTGAGCTCCTTCAGCCACTTCTACTGCAAATACCATTCCTTTGATTAACCAATCAATAGAAGCTGTTGGTGTTGCAGCGTCAGCTACTGAAAAACTATAACTAGTTCCAGCAGCTACTGTGCCAGGTGCGTTTGCCATAACAAAGTCTCTACTAGTCCAATCGATTTTAGAACGGTCTTCCAGATAACGGAAAACTGAATCGTCAGTAGGTACTTTACTTACTTTGCTTAAGTATACGAAAAAGGGCGATTCTTCTGGTGAAAGGTCTGCTACTCTATCGCCAAAATTATATATCCGTCTAACGTCAGGCGTACTACCATGAGCACTTGCGTGACTATTTGACGAAGCTTGGACGACATCTGTAGTTTTTACTCCACCTTGAGTAATTGCCATTTTACACTCCTTTATTATTTAAGATTTACGGTAATCTTCCATGAACATTTGCGCCCATAACCCCATCCCAAGCTGAATCTTCTTCATTCTTAGGTCGAGTACGAGGGTCTTGCCCTTGTATCGCTCCAGGACTTACAGGTGCTTTCTTGGAAGCTCTTACCGCTTCAAGTGAGTCGTAAACGCCTTGAGATGCTTTTTTACCGTTGACATCTTGCCAAAGTTTTACAAGATTGTCTAAACCAACATTTTCTTTTGGTTGAGTAACAAACTCTAAAAATTGTTTAACATCATCATCGGGCATCTTATGCACGTTTTTCAACTCGTTAATTGTGTTATTCAAGGCAATATTCTCATTCATTTGAGACATATGACCCTCAATAGCACGTGACACCGACTGATTCTCCTGAGAAACTCTCATTTGATAAGACGGTGAATCCGGCTTGTAATAGGCATCCCAAGGATTAAATTCTTCCTCAGATACTTGTGGTACTTGTTCTTTCTGCTGATTAACAGTTACTCCCTGAGCGTTCTGTTGCATCTCCACCGCAGCTCCTAGGGCATCTTCAAGTTTCGTCATATTCGTCTGTGACTTATCATATAATGATTGCCACTTTTTACTCTCAGATTCCCAATCTACTGGTGAAGTCTCAGATTGCATCTCAGGTTGAGGGACACCTTCGTATCCTTGCTCGGTAAATGCACTATTATCCTCAGCAAAAGGATTAGTTTCCTCAGTCCCAGCGACTACGTTATCAATAACATCTTCGCTAGTATTTGCTTCAGCTATATAATCTTCCATGATTTTCCTTTCTACGATGTTTCGGGTTCTTCTTGAGTAGAACCGTTACCTTGTTGCATATTATCTGCTAAAGGTTTCAATTTCTCTAACTCGAACTTCACCGTATCTGCAAACCGATTAGTTTGCACTTTTTTGTTTGCTTTAGCGTCTGACCGTACTTCAGATAAGTCACGTTTGAACTTTTCAACCGCAACTCTCTTTTTGTCTTGGACAGACTCCCTTTGTGCCGTCTGCAAGTCTCCTTGCAATGCTTTGACTTGTTCTTCCAACGAAGCATTTGCTTGTTGTAATTGAGCAATCTCACTCATTCTTGATAGAATACTTTCCTTATCAAATATCTCAGGATTCTTCTTCAAGACTTCAGTTCTATCAATTAAACCAGCTTGATAGGCTTCAAAGTATACACCATACTCTGCCCACTTACTTGTTGGTAATGTAGAACCGGGTTCAATTCTTATGTCATGTTGACCAATATTATTTCTATCTTTTGAAATGTCAATAACCGTTTCTTCCATATTGGTATATAGATTAGCGGTTACTTCATTAATATTATTATTAGGTTGAATTAACCTAAAGATTTTTTGGAACGTATAATGACCTTTTGAGAATGAATATAGTAATCTACCTATAATATTTATACTAAACTCAATATCTCTTAATTTAGATTTTGGTCTTTCTGAACCTAACATCATCATTCTTTCAGTCCCTCTAACTGTTTGAGGTGCTTTTTCTGAAAAACCATGCATCATCTCAGGTAAACCAAAAATAAAATCTATATAAAACTCAGCTTGTTCAATTAAACGATAAAATTCAGATGCTAATGGTGTTGGAGCTGGATAATGAGGTTCTCCTTGAGAAGTATCAATTTCTATCACAGCATTTGGATTTGCCCAATCTTTTTCTAATTGGTCTAATCCATTTACCGCACTTCCTAATGGAACTAATAATTTTAATCCAGCAGAAGCTTGAGCGTGTGATAAAGCGAGTGACCACAATTTGTTGAGTAATCGTTGCATTGGTCGAGTCCTAGATACATCCGATTTTGGATATGGTGTACCTGACCATAGGTTTGGTAGAGGAACAATAGGGTATACATCAGTATTGAGAACAGATTCGTATAAAACAACCTCTCCAACTGTCGCAACTACACCAACACGGGTTTGTAATACTTCCTCAAAACTCATCAATCCACGCTCAAAGACTCCTGGATTTTCTTCTAAAAACGCTGAGAATTCTTGTTCGTTAAGAACCATTTCTTCTCCACTACGAGAATCGACAACACGATAAAATGGTACTTTAGTCTTAAAAAATCTTTCTAAGATTTGATAACGTTCATTTTGATAAAAATCTAAATCTTTTGTTACATCAGGTGTAAAGACCTGCATACTGTTTTTATTTTGTGCATAAGGATAATCTTCTTCTCGGTATGTAGATAGTTCTTCTACAATTCCTGGAATTACTTCTCCTGTTTCCTCATCAACCTGAGGCCCTAGTGATGGGTACAGATTAATTATTTGAGCTCCTGTTAGGATAGTAGAGAGAATAATTGAGTCAGCATCCTGAAAGAACCTATCACGAGATGAGGGTGGTACATAGACTCTAAATGGATTAACTGAGGTAAACTTAACTTCACCCTTTCCAAAATCAGACTCATTATCGATATAAACATATAAATATCCCAATCCTGTCACAGCATAATCATGAATAGCATTTTTCATATGAACATCGCCATTTGAAATCTCCCATACATATCCTAAGATTGTACGCCAAGCTGATGCTATATGAGCATCTGAATCTTCTCTTGGAATTGCTGTAAAGACAGGTGGTTTAGCTGTTATAACACTTTTAAGTTTTTCAATAGCAGGAGAAATCCTGTCCATAGCGACATCTGCTTGATTGCGAGATTGTAACTCATTAGACTCCTCAGTAGTAAAGTGATTACCATGATAGAAGTCAATATCGTTCCGTGCCTCTATTTCCCAGTCAGAACGAGCATCTTTATACCGTCTATGCAGTTCTTGATTTTCTTTTGCTGAAGGGTGTTGTTCTAATGCCATATATACTCAGACTCTCGATTTATAATAAAATTAAATAAAAATAGCATAAAATTAAATAAAATAACGCTAAAATCAACTAAAAAGTTCCAATTATCGTCTAGCACCCGTCATCCAGTTGTAATAACCTTTTATTTTGCTACCTTTTTTACCAGATTTCATGTCTTTTACTGAAACAGAAGAGCTTAATGGAGATTTTGCATAGTAATCAGCGTAATAAAGTCCATCCATTAGGTCATCGTTCTTTGGGACTGGGTGCTCAAACATCTCATCTACTAACTCTGTCATTTCTCTACGAATATATAATTTCTTACTATTCACAATCGGCCCTAATGAAGTTTCCAACCTATCAGCCTTTTTAATACCCGCAGGTGGTTTAACTCCCTTAAATATTCCTGGTATTAGTCTTCTATCATCTGTTGCCATCCGAGTCACCATATCACGAACCATTTCTTGAGCTGCTACTGTTTCAATCGTAACTCTCCTAACAGGACTATATTTCCGGGCCATCTTAATAATTTCTTGTGGTAAATCAAATGTAGGTATACGTTCTCTATAATATTCTAATACATACCTATTTTTATTTGAATCGACTCCTATTACCATAATAACTTGGAAGTCTGATGTTTTAGTTGCGGTCGCAGCAATATCAACACCAATATAAACATTAATAGGAATAGCTTCGTTTCGTATCACTAAATAACAATAATTATCTACTGACTTGAATGCTCCGTCATGATATTGAATCCTATCTGTTTTAAATGAAGCGGCTGATAAGTCACGAGCATCATTCATATACTCTTGAGCAAACTTATTAACTAATCCCGCTTCAATAAATTCTCTCTTTTTTGATTCTAACTTAGATATTGGGAATTGTTCGGGCCAAATGGACTTTCCCTCTTGTAGTGCTCTATAAAATGTAACATCCCACGGATATGTTCTTTCTTCTCGTTTTGCTAACGCACTACCATCAACCACCATCTGTAAAAAACTATCATAGTGAACAATCGTACCACATAACCATATCCATCCTTCATTACCCGGTGATTCTTCTAAAGCAGGAAAAACAGTAGACACAATCCACTTTTTAATCTCATCACGTCTTTCAGGTGTTTTTGTATTTAATTCTGATTCAAAGTCATCAAGGATAATTCCTGTATATCGTACATCTATTTCAGTACGACCCCTCAATCTCTGAGAAGTACCCTTGGCAATCAATCTATCTCCTTTTGCAGTTACAATATCTTTCTCAGTCCATCTATTACCAACTGCATCCCCTGCAAGATTACCAAAGTAGTATCGAATTGATTCATTATACTCAAGATGACTCTTGACATACTTTAAATGGTCAATGGCTTGACCTTGTTCTTCTGCAACCCAAGCTATAAACTGTCGGTGTCCCTTTGGCGCAAAACATATCTTATGAAGTATCGCAGCCTTCGAAAGAATGGACTTTCCAAATCCTCTTGGGAGAATGTTGCAAATACGGGCGCCAGGACTAGTATCAATAAGTTTTTTACCAACTTCTTCATGAAAGATGGGAGAACTACTTTTATTAAGGAAATCAGCAGGTAAAAAAGCACGGCCAAAATATAATAGGTCGTTATAAGAACGCGCAATAACATCATCTTTCTCCTCCATGTTGGATAAGATATTTATATTTTTATCTTCCACCTAAGCAAAACCTCTAATATTGGAATAAATATCTAATTCTCCTATATCAAGTAAATTGTCATCATAATCGTATAATGATGTACATTCTGGACATAGCCATCCCGCAACTACATTAAAAACATCCATTAAGACAACCTTTTGTGTATCGAGTAATGGTTTATCACACACTTTACAAATTTCTAATGAACTACAAACGCCTATATCATGTAGAGTGAGTCGAGTTGTCGATTCTTTTTTCAGCATGAGCCAATACCTTTGTATCGCTTGAATTGATACGTTTTAACTGTTCTTCACTAAATCCCTGAAAAACTGTTAATGATTCAGTCTTCTTTTCATTTGGAAACATATTTGCAATCTTCATTAGTAATTCAATCGCTCTTAACTTGTCTCCATCCTTACCATCTATGTTATCAATAACATTTTTAGTTTGTTCAAGTAAATAACTTTTTGACGCACCAATATCACTTAATATAGCTTCTATTTCATCTGTAACCAATTTTTGCACCCTTTTAGTTTTCAAGAGACCTCTGGATGATTCCTTTGCATATAATTCCTTTTTAGTAGGAAATACACGCATATAAGCCTCAGTTGGATTCATTCCCTTTGCAACATACTTTGCAAATAGAAATTCATTATTAGTAGGTTTCTTACGTTCTGACCTTAATTTCTTACAAAACTTGTTATTCGAGAACGAATAGACATTCTTAGGTGGATTACCACCCATGTCAACATTTGGATTAGTAGTATATGTACCTAAAATGGTTCTGACGTAAGGCATATTCTTTCCTGCCCCTGTTTTCATGTTACTACGTTTCAAAATCCTACAAACTTGTAAATCATCCGTAAGAACCCATTGTCCTTCATTAGCTTTCCGCCAATCGGACACCAACTTCTCATTAGGGTATACAGTACGAAACTCATCAATGTTTTCGTAAACATACTCTGTTTTACGAGAAATTGTCTTTGATTGCATCTATACTGCTCCCAACCTGTCGATTAGGCGCCCAAGGCCGCCCCTCCGAGTATAGATGTTAAAGGAAACAGTAATCATATTTACTCCTACTCGTTTCCATCTATCGTCTGCCCCCAGACGAAAGTCTTTCCTTTATGAATGTCGACAACATCCAGTCTAAAATCTCCTGACTCAAACCAATCAATAATACCAAAACAATGAGCCCAGTTATGTAATCTACCTCTTAACCACTTGTTTTGTTCCCTAGACATATCTTTTAAACAACCCAAAGACCAAGAACCAATCGTACCATTCAACTTTGTTCCAGTCATTCGTTGTATATCGTGAGTATGTCCATAAACAATATTAGCTCCATAGGTATCTAAATGTTTCTTTGCATGATTGACAGTAGCAAATGCACCATGAATAAAGGTTAGTTTACCAATTCTAAGTGGATGATTATATCCTAAGTACTTATATCCTCTTTCATCCCACCTACACGCTTTTCTAAAGGTATAATCTTTCATATACGGATATCTATCTACAAAGGCATCCAACCATTCATCATGATTACCAGCACAAATGTACCTTTCGTTACAATCTATCTTATCTAAGACCTTATCGAACATATCAATACCTTTATTAACTTCTTCAATCTCCTTATCAATATATGGTAACTGATATTCGAGCTCTGGCAATTTTTTACCCTTGTATTTCCAGGCTGACACGCTTTCCCACTCTCCGCAATCTCCGAGATTTACGAAAATATTGGGTTTTACAAGTTCAATCGCCTTTAGAACAACATTCACAGCCGCTTGGTCATGAATTGGAAAGTGTTGGTCAGGTATTACAATCGCTCGTCTATGATTCTTTCGTTTTGGCATCTTTTTTATCATCTTTCCTATGATACATTACGAGCTTATCCTTTTTACGAGCTATTTCCGTAGCCTTTTGGTCTCTTGACATAGCAATTGCAATTCTACCGCCCTCTGTTTTAAACTTATCTGCTCCTTGACCAACTGCTTCGATACAAACTAAGTGTCTTAAGCTACAGTCACAGCACCATAAGTAAAAATAGGACTCCGCATCCACCATCATTGCTTCATCATCAAATGTTGTTAAGTGCATATTACGCCTTTCATGACAATTTTATCAAAATAAGTACAGCCTTTATCTACAGAACAAGGTCTTGCAGCAAACTTACTATCAATCCTCATTAACAACCCATCTTCTTCCCGTTTGAACATACAACCTAGACAATCACCATTGTTGAAATTTGCACAATTTTTACGTGCTACTTGTATTTGACTGTTCATTTCAGACATAATATACGATTAGACACAAAAACTTACAATAAGTTTCTAATTTTGTCACCTATATATAGTATATATAGTATATATAAATTATAAGCTAAATATATAATATATATAAATTAAGCTATTACTACTAAAGCTATTAAAGCCTAGGCCTAGGCATCAGTATAAAATTTTTATAAAAAAAATTAGGAAACAGGTTTTTAATCAATTCACGTAAATGGAAAGGGAAGTAATAAAAAACGTTGAAAATTTATTTATTTTGAGTGTGGTTCTTTTATTATCGACCCATACGGGGGTGTCGGTTTTCCTGTTCGTAGGGTTTACGTTGAAAACCATATAACCTATTCGTGAGATTTCAAAATGACATATAATATCTATTATGGATAGTTTTTGAGGGTAAAATTCGACCGTCAATCTCACTCACTACCCATTTAATTAAAAGGAATGGGAAGTCATATAAGTTTTAACTATTAATCGGATTAATTGGTATTAATGAATTATTGTTTTGTTTAATTATATCATAGGTATTAATTTTAACTATCAATTAAACACTCACAATTAACAATAGGAAGGATTAGAGATGAAACGTAAGATTAAAACTAATAACAGTAAATCTCTTATTACTTCAGATGTTAGTATTGAAACACCAACAACAGATATTAAGGAT
>Ga0208299_1002934_pt1 | contig 11105 bp, 24 predicted proteins | sample 15_taG_FD_184089 | JGI IMG/M metagenome (GOLD analysis project Ga0208299, IMG submission 184089) | Marine viral communities from the Subarctic Pacific Ocean - 15_ETSP_OMZ_AT15312 metaG (SPAdes) (version 2) | ecosystem: Environmental > Aquatic > Marine > Oceanic | place: Pacific Ocean | collected...
TTAAAATTAAGTCAACGGCTCGGTGGACATGGGCCCAGTCAAATAAGTCTGATAAGATGAGAAGAACAATTCAAGAAGCCCTGGGCATCGATCCCAAGGCTTTTTTCGAGTGGCAGAAAAATCAGCCGAAGAGCTAGTGCCAATTATCAAAATGAAATCTAGAGTCCTCAGGATTGCACACTTCATTTTTTTCATCAACATTCCCGGATGTCCATAGCACTCCGCGCGTGCGCGCTTCGAGATGCACCAGCTCTTCGGGATCATCATCATGATGTAAATCCGAGCGAAGCTCGGCGAGCGCGGGCCCTTTCCAGGCGCCATCAGTAAAGTGAACACCGATCACGAGATCTCCGTGAGCGCGCATAAACTCGTCTACTTCGCTCCGATTCGAGCTCACTCGACTCGTCACGATGTGAACCGAGGCACCTCTAGATACCCATGACCGCAATTCCTCGAGGGCAGCAGGATCCGGGCCACAAGAGCGCGAGAAGATCCCATCCGACGGATCAAACCCCCATAGCCAGAGGGTACTGTCAAAATCGAATGTGACTATCTTAATGTCTTCCATATACCAATTATAACACATGCGCGGGGACAATGCACCAAAATTAGGGCGACACCGGCCGGATCACTCGCAAGAATTCCGCCCGATGGCAGCTTCCCGGGACACCTCGATCATCAATGTAGTAAATCACGTCCCCATCCGAACGTACGAACTCGACGGGGAACATGAGACCTCGCGAGGCGATCACATGACACTCATCGGTATGCTCTAGGGTATCCAGATCGTCACTCTGTGACAGCTTATAAGTCTTCATGTGTATTCTATCCAAAGTAAATTAAAGATCATTCTATGATCACGCAGCAGCCTCTTTTTGGCCCTATACGTCGTCCGGATCCATGACGCCCAATCGCACAGCAAGCGCGTTCAGGGCGTCAATCTGGTCATCACGATCTAGGGCATCAAAGAGGACCATCGCGCGCTGCACGACAATCTGGACTGTGCTGGTCACGTCGACCGAGTCATCATCTATCTTGGGCGGTGGGGGCATCACATCGGTCTTATCAAACTTGTTCAGAGCACGCAGGACTGCCCTGAAGTCCTTGTCATCCCAATCATCAAAGTGCAGCTCGCGGACAGTTCCTGTGTGACCCTCTGTAGAGACCATGGTGTCAGTCTCGGAAGGAAGTTCTCCGGTTCCGCCCTTGGCCATGATCTTGAAGCGCTCTTTCTGAATCTTATAGTGCTTAGCACCGTTGGCTCCGTACGACTTTCGCTTGACAATATTCTTGATGTGCCGATAGATTTCAGACTTTGATGCTCCCATATCTGCTAATTCCCTAGGGATTTCTTGATGCGCTTCCAGAGGCCTCGTTCATGAGAGAAGCGCTCCGCCCGTTCTGACTCTGGCATAATAGGGGTCTCATCAAGTAGCTCTAGCACAGTCTGAAAGTCCTCATCCAGGAAGTCCGTGTAGTGTAATTCTCTAAGCGCAGATGTTGCCCCTTCTCGCCATGGACCCCCGTCACCCCCGGCGCGCATGTCAACGTAGTGTGCTAGGCGTGCTGGGTACTCATGGGGCATCTGGTCGCGAATACGGCTAAGCGTGGTCACTAGGTCGTTAATCCTCTCTTCCTTGGATTTGCCCATATTTCACTCCTATGTTATCTTAAATATTTCATTTGGGTCTGATGTTATGCACATTTTTAGCCCGGGGCTTTATCTTACTACCAGGAATGTATGGGTTGACTGGCAGCTCTGTGAAATAGGAAGCCTCCCAGGCTCGGTCATACTCTGACAAGACTGAGTCCTTACGGAATCTGCCTCCAGGGCCCTTAACTCCCGGACCTGATGCCCATGCAATGTAATCTGATGCGTCCTTCCAGTGACTGAAAAGTGCCACCGCGACACCCTGGCAGAATACAGCCGGTCTAGACCGGGACTGTAGCCACGCCCAAAATCCCTTGGGCTTCTTGTGGCCAGCTTTAAGCACTGTTAACTCCCGGGCCTCCCTCAAAATATTAACTCTCTTTCCTTTCTTTCCCATGGTGTTCCTTAAAGTGATCCACGAACCACCCCTTTCTTTTTAACCTCCAAAGAGAAAAAGTAAAAAGCTTTTTCGAAATTGCTCCGGAAATTTTTGTGAGTTAGGGCCCTTTTACTTTTTAAGCTTTGTGCCGTTTTTAGTCAAAGATGCCCTTGATCATTGCGAATAGGCACCAAAATGTGCCGATTACTAGGGCTCCAAACCAGTGTTCCGGTCCAAAAAGATCACAGTCTAGACCAATGACGGTGAAGCCTGTCCATATCAAGAAAAGTAGTAACGGTGCCTTGTGCAACATATGCATTTTCATCTCAAAAACTAAAAAGCTTCCCAAAAGCTGCGCGGAAATTTTTGTGCTTAGCCTTAGGCCGGCCCCCGCAGAGGGCTCCCACTGAGTATGCAGAGGCCCCTCCCAGAGGGGCTATAGGGAGCCCTGCAGAGGCCCCACGCAGAGGGGCTCTACTCACCTTCATAGAGCCACCCCTCTAGAGGACCCATATGGCCCCACGAGATTGACATTGTCAATTACAGTATACAATATGCAAATCTCATTCGTCCTCGTCCTCATCATCGGCCCAGGCGATGCTACCGTGATAGGCGTCTAGATCAGCCTGGTCCAGTCCCTCTCGGATCTTGAACCTAGGGTCGCCGTCGACCCACTTGACCTCGAAGATCCCGTCGAGATAGCCCTCGAGCAAAGATGACAGGACCTCCGCGAGGTCGTTGTCGCCCCGGTTCAAATGGTCCAGCAGTCTGCGTTCGAGGGCCTCGGTTGTGTAATCAATCAGTTCTGCCATGTTGCTGTCCTTCGGTCCATTGGCGAATCTCCTCTACGACGCCGCTTAAGCGAGCTGGGCACAGGTCTGATAGCTGGGACAGGGGAACCCAGCGGAACTCGTCGTTCTCGGGTTTGCCTATCTCCTCGCTGTACGGAAGGAACGGTGTCTTGTCTGACGTGCGTACTCCGATGTAGTACGTCGCTCTCTTCTGATCAGCAGCTGGTTTATACACTACTGGAGCACACGGTTGGCCGATTAAAATGTAATCATTTCCATGGGTTAGACATGTCTCCTCTTCTACCTCTCTGACCGCCGCAGAAATGTGCGTCTCGTCGGGGTCGAGGCAGCCTTTGGGGAAGTCCCAATTGGAATACGCTCGGACACAGAGCACTGTGGGGTCTGTGTTCACGTCCATGTCGACCAGATCTACAATTGCGACACCGGCTGTCTCGATCATGGGCAAGCTCCGGAGAGCTGATTTTCAATTCTTTTACACTGCCTGACAGGGATTAGCCTGGGGTGACCCGGATTATCCTGTTGAAGACGGACCTGCAGGACACCTGCGTAAATCACATCTAGCACTAGCGCAGTATATGCATGGCCGTCATGGTGATATTCAATCCAATCACCGGGGCTTACATTCATCTCAATTTCCTATGTGTTACGGCTATGAAAAGGCCGGGGGGCAAAGCCCCCGGCAAGCATGATTCGCCGAACCGTTAAGCGGCAGAGACACGAGCCACTTCACGAAAACCACGCTTTTTCAACTCGAGGAAGAAGGTACCCCCTGCTCCACCGAATCGATTCTTGACCATTTGGAGCACCCGACAACCACGAAGGTCCGGGTCACGCTCCTCAACCGACAGCGTCATCATCGCGTCGACCATGTGCTTGAGAACATTAGAACCTGCCATCTGACCAGACTTGTTGACCTGGCCGATGACCACCGCATTGGTGTAGTGCTCCTTGCAGTAATCAGTAATCATGGCGAGGCAGCGCTTATCCTTAGCACGTCCTCCTCCGCCATTGGCGTACTTCCCGTCGGACAGCGTCTGAAGGCTATCAACGATCAGGAAGAACGGCTTGTTCTTGTTACCCCGCTTGTTTCGAAGCGCGGTGCAGTACTCGAGAAGGTTCGGGACCGAGGTCTCCTGGCCGGCATGGAAGCCGTGCTGCAGGTTGAGACGCTCTGCGACCAACTTAACCTGGAAAAGGCTCTCCTCTGCGGTGTTGAAGACTACCAGCGCGCCACGTGAAGTGAGACTGTCGGCCATCTTGAGCATCATCGTGGTCTTACCAGAGCCAGGCGTGCCTGTAAAGAAGGTCACAGCCGAAGGGGTAAACCCACCGCCACCGAGAGCAGAGTCGATGTAGTCGATGCCGCACTTAACCTTGTTACGCAACTGCTTGGGCACCTTGACCTTGAGGATATTGGTGCCAAACTCGACATTATCTGTTTTGACGTTTAGCTTCATCGGGGAGTGTCTCCTATAGACTTAATTAACATGTAGCTTCGGCTTTTGTAGCCTTTTTCGGCCACATTTCTATAATATCACTGTTAGGAGTAATTTGCACTAGACAGACGCTTTTTATGCTTGATCTTTCTAGATCGTCCCATGGCCACATCACGGTCTCTCGTGTGGTGCTTACCGCTACCCGTCTTCTGAAACGCTGCAACAGCATACCAGTTACGAGTCTTGGTCTTTTTGGGGTTTGAGCGTGTCATGCTTTTCCTCTTACATGACTATTATACACTATCTGCGCCGTATTTACACTAGCTACGTCAATAAATTGGTGGGCTCCCTGGGAATCGAACCCAGTACCGCCGGTTTATGAGACCGGTGCTCTAACCGAATGAGCTAGGAGCCCAGAAATTAGTGGCCTTGTCCTCGGTAAGGCTTCTTGTTTCTTCTTGCTTTCGAGGGAGGTGACCCGGATCTAACACCTTGCAGGAATCTCTCACCACCTGCATGGGGTGTTCTAGTATACTTTCCAGTCCCTTGACTGGTCTTCTTCGGTATGTATTGGGCTGTTTTATTTGACTTCTTCTTAGCCAAGATTATCTCCTAAAATCCTGAGAACAGCTTATCTTCTGGCAGCCGATTTTTCATGGCCATCTTTTTAATAGTAGTCGTGGCATTCTCAATGTACACATCCCTGTGAATTCCAGGGATCAGTGCCTCGAGAGACATCTTATCAAACTTCTTTTGAAAGTCTTCGACTGCCACGCGTCCATCGTAGCTCCCCTCAAAAATGAGAGTTGTACGATTTCCTGTCTCACTATTCTTTGCGATAGCCGTCCATGGCCTTCCCATTATGATTCCTCCTAAGTCCTTGAAATCATTGACATTTTTGGTGGGCCGCCAGGGAATTGAACCCTGAACCTATTGGTTAAAAGCCAAGTGCTCTACCTGGTTGAGCTAACGGCCCGTGGTCTGGCGCTCCCGACAGGATTCGAACCTGTGACCCTCGGCTTAGAAGGCCGATGCTCTATCCAGCTGAGCTACGGGAGCAGAGTTCGGGTTACTAAAAGCGTATCGGCCCTCAATTCACCCTGTGTTATCCTAAATCATATTCCCTAACAGCATTAAGCCATTAGGGTTGTTGCTAATCCGACAATTAACAGCAGTTTCTTAAATTTTATCACATACTTTGTTTATTACACATTCTCTGCTCCCGCAGCCAACTGTTATAGTGTAGCCTAGGGAGCAGAGATGTTCATTTATTTTTACTTGGTCGACAAACCGCGGGCCTCGCGGACCAACCGGACGACGTCCTGGCCAATCTGGCCGTGGAGCGCCTGAATATTTGGAAGCTGCTGGGTCTTACTGACCGCGTTCCAGAAGTAGACCAGCTGTTCGCCACCTCGTGTCTTAACGAAAGCCGAGATGTTCTTCGCCTGCTTCTTGGTCCAGGTGTTATCCTTGCAGTGATTAACGAGCTTATCCAGGACAGTCAATGCCTCGGAGGCATTCAGCTCAGAAGCTCTCTCATCGTCTACGTTTCCAGCCATGACGTCCTCAGCAGAGATGACGCGCTCATACCGGTTAACGAAATCCGTGTAGGAAATCGCGGCCTCAGTTCCGATGAAACCCGTGGCCAGAGCGTAGAATCCCTCCGGACGTGAGCCTGCCACATCACTCGCAGCCATCCCCATGTGACGCAGGGAGTCATCCAACCGGTGCCATGAAGCAGGGGTAGGAATGACCGTTCCAGGGTCCACAGATGAGGGGTCAACTCGAAAATGCTCCGGGTGTTGTCGGACATAATCGATGGTGATCGGATCGATCTCGTTACAATTAGCCCAATCAATCCAATCAGTTACAGTAGGCTCAAGGTCCACGACCCAGAACCGACGAAGGAGAGCCGGGTCCATATCATTGACGTCGTACTCGGCGCCGTGATTAACAGCAGCGATGACACGCGTCTCAGGGTGAAGCCGAAGCGGCTCACCATCCACGTTGTTTCCAAGCTCACGGTCCAGAACGATCTGGAAGAAGCTCTGCATGACCTGCGGCATCGAGCGGTTCAGCTCGTCCAACATCAGGACCACTGGCTCGCGGCAGGCTCGGATGTACCAAGACGGGAGGCAAAAGGTTGCCACGCCCGACGTCTTGCTCGTCTCAAAATCAGGAATACCGCTCACCTGGGACTCATCCATGGTGGAACCACGAACGTCCAGGAACGGAAGGCCGACCTCCTTGGCCAGCGCCTTGCCCATGTGGGACTTGCCGACCCCAGTCGGCCCGCGCATCAGAACTGCGATCTCTGCGGGGAGCTTCGAGCTTAGGGTTTTAAAGGTCTTGATGTCCATGGAGCGTCTCCTGTCTAAATATCTTCGTTCGGCGTACCGGGTCCTCTTCCCCGTCTACATATATATTATAACATCGCTGCAGCCAATTTGCACTAAAATTGAAAATAATAGTTGAAAATAAGCCACAGTGCCCACGTTGCTGCCGCGGCCACAATAATGTAGCCTGTCCAGTAACGGAGGATGAGACAAAAAATCTGTTCAACTGTTTGAAAAATCATCTTCATACAATCTCCTACAGAAAAAAGACGCACACAGTGAGAACAAATCCCATCGTCGTCAAAATTAGGGCACCAATAGCATCGTGCAGAGCACTGGGCTCTGGCCTTCGCCGTTGATTTTTTCGCATGTCTAACTCCTTGATATCATTAGACTATTTATAAACACCCCCAACACACCTAGCCTATCGGCTCCAGACGGCCGATCTCTCGGCGCGAACAGTGTGTGCTGAAGAATGACTGGTAGCACCAGAGGGACTCGAATCCTCAAGCCCGATCGGGCGTACTTCGTAGTACTCATATTTGTGCTTGCTCTCTTTTCTCATTGTTCTTCCTCAATATCAGTGTTGGAATCTTTATTCTTTTTAAATAAATCCTCATTCGTTTCTGATTTACCCGTTTTAAAGACTATTGATACTACATAGAACGTCCAAATATTTAAACATAAAAGAAAGCAGAGCCAAAACATCATTTTATAAAGTATAAGACATATAAATTATTTGGTAGCACCAGAGGGACTCGAACCCTCAAGCCCAATCGGGCGACAGATTTTAAGTCTGTTGCGTATGCCAGTTCCGCCATGGTGCCACATTAATCCGCATGCAACGTGTTCCACACCCACATGCAAAAAGCGATACTGATCAAGATCTCAAACACTAGATGCGTTCCTCGCTTCAACTTTTTCCATTTCCGCTTTCCACCAGGCATTCTTGCCGGCCGGAGTGACTGGATACCCAGCCTCCTTGATCCAGCGCTTGATGTGAGGCAGGATGTATCCCTTGCTCTGAGCGATGGGAAGGGGCGATTCACCGGCGTCCATGCGGGCGAAATATTCCTCGACGGTGAAGTTCTTGCGGAGGCAGGTCGCGAAAGACCCGATGCCTGCTGTGCGGAATCGAGCCACGAACTTGCGGTCCTTGTAGGGTGTGTTGAAGCCATCGGGCATGTACGTAAGGTATTTGCCCTCGGCGATCAGATTTTCTTTGGTGAACTTTGTCATTTCTGTCCCTTCCTCGTTTACATGTCTATTATACACTATCGTGCACAAATTTGCACAGGAAGGACAGAAAAAATGCGGGCCCCGAAAGACCCGCACGATTTAGACACCGGTCTCAACGACTAGATGTCAAGAGAATCCGACTTCGCGAACGAGTCGTTGAGGAAGCTCTGAAGAGCCTTGGCCTCGCGAACTGTCAACGTAAGGGCAGTCTGCCCGATGCTGTACTGACTATCGAGTGCTGGGTTGGTTGCGATCGTAACGACATTCGAACCGGCCTGCTTGGCGGTGTGGTTTCGGCTCATGTCGAAGGTAAATCGGGAAGTGGACTTCTTGCTGTAATACTTGCTATTGCTGTTAATCATAGACGTTTTCTCCTTGTTAGATTCGTCTTTCTGTTCCTCTTTTGAGGAACTTGATAATAATATGTACCACCAGTCGGATTTACAAGACATTGTGTAACTTTTTTTGACTCGAGGGCGCGCCAAATGGCGCCTCATGGATGGTGACAGCAATCATCGAGAGAGATCACAGTGTACACGAATGTCCCCAATTGTATATCGAATATTGACATGTTACATATGCAAATTACAATTACGAATCTCAAACTCGAATATGGAATATTGCAATTTGTAATTACATGTGCAAAATGCAAATCTCAAATTAAATGTTGGGAATATTGCAAATTGAGAATGACAATCTCATTTGCAAATTACAAATAAAACTCACTCGAGGGCGCGCTAAATGGCGCCTCATTCTTGCCGAGAGGTACTTTTTCCTTTACATTTGGCCCGAAACCTGCACTCGGACTTACCTATCGGTTACCTATTTGAGTCAAAAAGTGAAAAAAAAGGTGTACAACCGCCGGCGGGCGGGCTAAGTCTACGTTCACCCCGGACCACAGAATATTCTGGGTAGCTCCATTGCTGCAGCAATTTGAGGGCCGTGCAACGCTTACCCAGAGGTACCCACCATGACCCTAGGGATGTGGCCACGAGACCACAGCCTATTAATCATAGCATACAGTCAAGTGGTAAGAAGTGGTATGAAGTGGGCCCGCAGTGGAACACAGTGGTTAGAACGGGTGGTTCCGGCAGTACTGAATGATCTCTAGCACGATTGGGAGGGACTCATCGGATAGCTCTGTATAGCTAGAGCCACAGGTGTCCTTGATTACTCGAGCGATGTGGGCGTGGGGATTCCTTCCCTTGGGATGCTTTACTGAAGGAGGTAGCTTAAGTGTTTTTGCTACTTCGTCTATGCATGCTTTTACTATCTCTTTATTCTGCTTATTCATGTTTACTTACTTTTCTTGTTAACTGCGCCTGTCTTGAAAATTTAGTCCGTCGGCAGTGCGATGCAGTCCGATGTGCCCTCTTGCCAAGACGCAACAATTCAATTTTCGTGTGACGGACATTCTGGCTTTACACTGAACTCGTCGTCCGGAGCAGGCCTCAAAGATTCCGTCGAGAAAACTCATGAGTTTTTGAAGCATATATCTACATATTTCTTCCGCCATGTCTAGTGAGAGAAATATAACACATCGACATACTTATTTACATGGACATCTACTTAATAGCTTCATTAGTCGGAATGATAATAGGTTGCGTGATACTTGGTTTTAGCATTGGGGTCATACTTGAGAGAAAGCTAGGCTCTCAAGAACACGACCTATGCATTGACATGTTAAATTCTAAGCTAGAGACATTTGCATCTGACGTTAGAACTACGTTGTGGTGTACCAATGACAAGATAAAGAGGCTAGAGTCTGAGATTGCCTACACTCAAGAATGTCTCCTTGAGGACGAAGACGACGACATAGAAGAGATTACCCTGGAAATTCCTGCCGTCAAAGAAAACATTGAGTACCTCTAGCACATTCTCCTGTTAGTAGCACCTGTTTTCAAGATCAGATACCCAGCACACATAAGGTCTTATTTGTCCTTTGAATAACTGCCGAGTGATCGATCGTCCATCCCTCGAATTTATCGCCCAAATGATCAGGATCTCCGTGCTCTCCGTCAGTCCAAAGTGTTGCATGGACCAGCTCGTGGGCCAAGGAGCTTTCGCATATTCTGGTGTGCTCTCTTCGGCCGTACGGATCTTGAAAGACATAGATCATAGAAGGACTTAATGTCATTCCTCTAAGATATCCATGCTTAAAAATCTCGCCCGTCAATGTAAACCCTGTGTGTCTCGTTTGTCTTCTAGACCATGTGATCATAATGTCACGATAGCCTTTGTCTACTTGACGAGCATTTCCAAACTCTTTTCTCCACTCATCTCGAAAAACCCTCAAAGCTATAGCAGTCTTTTCCCTGGGATATTCATCACAATTTTCAACAACTTGCCAAATTCCGGGGAATCCGGGAACTCTAATCATTTGTGGAAATGATTTTGATGCATCACATTTTTCATAGATCTTATCAGGTTGTGGATTTGCAATCCATTGATAACCTACGCAAGAGATCAACGTAACAACGGAAAGAACCATGATGAATAATCGCATAAAATTAAGTATGCAATCTATCTTTCTTTACTTAAACGTCACTAACCCTTTAGATAATCATAAACCGCGTCATGAATCTTTTCATCTACACTTTCTTTCCACACGTCGTTGCCTTCTCTAATCTGCTCTCGAATCTGAGTGGCTGAAATGTATCCTACGCTTTCAGGTGGTACATGTTCGATAATATCATACCCCACCCCGCGTCCGTAGTTTACTGACTATTCTCAAGTGACTTACAGGATACTCTAAGACAGAGCCACAAAAATTTACAACTGCAATCTCTCGGCGATCTTTTTGATCAAAATCGATTTCTTTAATCTCTACAATTAGGCCGAGGTTCTTCTCTTCGGGTAAACCCCTTTGGGTTACATGAAAAGCTATTTCAACCATATCGCCGACTTCCATTATTACTTTATCCACGTGCGAGTGTGGGTACACTTAAGTTTCCCAGCAGTGCCCACATGAACACACGTTTCAATATGACGAACCTGAATTGACCTAATGCCGGTTGATGGCATTGGCACATAACAACCCATGGCCAGAACGCCAAACAACACGACAGTTATAATACATCTCATACTCATTACCCTATTCATCATCATCTAGTGGCGGCCAAAACTTTTCAATTGTCCAATCGTGGAACCTATCTCCCCACACTTTGGGAAGAAAAGGCATTAATGGATGCGCAATGCAGTTATGAATCACACTTCCTAACCAGCTACGCGTTCTCATCTGAACCAACTGGG
>Ga0208299_1002935_pt1 | contig 11099 bp, 5 predicted proteins | sample 15_taG_FD_184089 | JGI IMG/M metagenome (GOLD analysis project Ga0208299, IMG submission 184089) | Marine viral communities from the Subarctic Pacific Ocean - 15_ETSP_OMZ_AT15312 metaG (SPAdes) (version 2) | ecosystem: Environmental > Aquatic > Marine > Oceanic | place: Pacific Ocean | collected...
ACGATCGTCACCGGGAAGTAGGATCGATCGCCGCAAAGTACGTTGAGACATTGCAAAGATCAAATGAACAGCTTGTAAAGGTTGCTTCTTTGATGCAAAAGCAGAAGACAACTTCTTTCTCCCTCACTTCCGAAGATAAAGATAACTTATACGATCTGATTAATTCCGAGGAGGAAGAAGATGACTCGTAGATATCGCTTTGGAGATCTAAATCCCTTTAAAAGAACGGGGACTCGACGCGCGTTTAATGCTTCGACATATGATCCCACATTCAATGTTTTCACGGCAGAGCAGGACAGCTTTGTCCCTTCTATCGCCCCTCAGTTAACAGACACTTTTAAGGCTCAGGTTGTTGGGATCTATGGCTGGGGTCCGATTGATGCTGCTCAATTTCCAACGTTCAACAAGACCCTTAACGATCAATATGGTCTCGGCCGCGATGAACATCCATTTTTTTGGCATTTTTATGTTCGTTCAACAGAAATGAATCCTACTGCAGTAGATTCTTTACTCTATAATACACAAACATTCTCCCTTGATCCTTTAAATGAACAGCAGACATTGGCAATTTGGAAAGACCATTCCAAAGTGGCCGGCGGATCCAACGCTATTCCTATAAAAATTGGCGACATAGTTGAAGTAAGATATTTTGATTCAATCTCCGCGTCCGAACCAATTATTCAAACCATAGTTGCTAGCCATGGCACTCCCACCAATGTGGAGGAGCAACAAGATGCGAGAGACCGGTATTATGGTTCTGATCCGGTTGTGCCCCCGGCTGAGCCCCCGCCGTTAGCCCCGCAGCCCCTCGGTCCCGAACCTCCCCCGGCACCAGAGCCAGAGCCGGCCCCAGAAGGGCCCCCGCCGGACATTTTAGACTCTGATGAAGGGTGGCTGTCCGCCACCGAGACCCGGCAGCTAATCCCAGCTCGATACCAAGAGCAGCTCCACAATCAACAAGCTTATCGTATTGGGACGAACGCGGAGGCTATTGAGTACCAACGTGGAGGTATGGACTTGGGTATAGATGTCTCACATAACAACCCGGATTTGGATTGGAGACTATTCAAAGAATCCGGTGTGAAATTTGCCTACATAAAAGTTAGTGAAGGGGCCGGCATGAAAGATCGCAAAGCAGCTCAATGGGCGCAAATGGCCAAAGCCAATGGAATTCCTTTCGGATGGTATCATTATGCTCAGCCGTATTTGACCGCCGATGACCAGCGCCTAACCAACAACGCCTCGGCCATCCGCGCAGATGCCGACGAAGAAGTCGATAATTTCTTGGAAACCGCTCGCCGTCTGCGGGGACAAGGGCATGTGGATCAGCTACCGCTTTGTTTAGACTGGGAAGAATTCAGTAACAATGCCCTCGGTGACGACCAGCCGGCGCCAATAAAACACGAGGGGAATGAATCTGTGTGGATTTTACACTTTCTGAGGGGGATCTCTGAGTCTTCAACAGGAAAACCAGTAGTCTATACTGGTCATAATTCTATGAACTGGTGGGAGGCCGCAAGGTGGGACGACGAGGACCAGCGCGAGCTGTCCGAGTACTCCCTTTGGATACCGCGCTATACGCACCGCAACCCGGTTAAGGACGGCCCTAAACCCTGGGGAGCGAACACCGAGACGGCCCCCATCCCATGGACGCCCCACAAGTGGACAATATTCCAATTTACTGGTGCCGGCATCATACCGGGTTCTGGAACAGGCCCTAGGAGCCATGCCCCCATAGATCTCAACGTTGTCCGACCCGAGTTTCTTAGAAGTTTAGGGATTGGAACTGAATAAAAATGCCAAAATTAAATAATACAAAAGGAAACCCAAAAGCCTTAAATAGAAACATGGAGGCTTCTACTAGTTCTACTTTAAATGCATCTAATAACAGAATCAATCAGTTTTTATATGAAACTCAAAAACTGTCTGCTGAATTCGTGCCCCGCGGCGACGAGTACATCGTTTCTAATTCGAATTCTCACATTGTTTTAGGATCCGATAGGCCATCTCATGTCGCATCAGGTTATGGGATCTATACCGGCGAATCTAGTACTATTGATATTGTTTGTGGTCGAGCCGGTTCATATGTTGACGCGCAGGGCAATAAACATTATGTAGACAACAACATTCCAAAAGATGCAGCAAGAATCTATGTTTCCGAACTTACGGATATCGATCGAAATTTCTTCCTAGCAGAAGGAAACGTGGGAACTTCGGATGGAAGATCTGCAATTGGCATAAAAGCAGATTCAGTTAGGATGATGTCGAGATACGGTATAAAACTAGTTACAAAAGTAGATGGGTTAGATTCTTTAGGAAATCTAGTTGGTGTTACAAGAGGGATTGATTTAATAGCCGGAAATAACGATGCCGGCCTACAACCAATGGTCAAAGGCGATAATTTAAAAAAGCTTTTGATTACTATGCTTGAAGAGATAAATGAATTGGCAAACTTAGTAACAGATAGCTTTACACGTCAAGGAATTTTTAACAAAGTAATAATGGCTCATACCCACCCCCTCGCGTTGCCCATCGCCGTTCCATCTCCCGAGCTTGCTGCGATGGGTGTCACAAACACTCAGCAGGAAATGTTAGAGCTAACAAAGTCAATTCAAAAAAGAGTTAACTTAGTATCAACTAGAATCAACTTTTTAGAAACTGAGGGCGCTAATTATATTTTAAGCTCTTTCAATAGGACAAACTAATGGGAGTAATACCTAGAGCAGCTAGTAAGAAACCCACTCGCGAAGAAGTCGAGCGCATCCCGCGTGAAGTTACTATACCGACCGGTGTTGACTCTTTAGCGCCCACACAAAAGGCGCGCCCTGCCGACGAGACAGAAGTAAAAACTAACAATAATAACATAGTTTTTGATCCGTTACCATCGAGCGATTTGTTTTCCTTCTTAGAAGAAGATGTACCTAGGTTTATTGAAGTTAATGGTGAGAATCTTTTAGCTGTTTTAGTTAAAGAGGATATATTAACAAAAAATAGAATTTTAGATGATTTAGTAATTACAGAAACATTTGATAGTTTAAAACAAAAAGCTAAAAATAATTTACATGCTATATTAAGAAATAATAATTTTTATGTTCAAGAGACTTTAACATTTTTAAGACAATATAAAAATTATGAGTTTTTAGATTTATCAAAACAAGCATGTGCCCTAAAGAGTCACTCCTATGCTGTAATCTTTGCAATTAAGGAGGAAGATTTCAAACGCTCTTTTCTCGTCGAAGGAATTCTCGATACATCTCCTCCCCCTCCCGGCATGGATTCCTCTGGCGAACGTACCGCCGATGACCGCGACAACGAAGACGAAGATTTTTACCCAACTTCAGATTCATTAGTTATTTGTGATTATGATTCTTTTAGAGATAAATTAAAGATTTTAGGGAGATTCTTTAGATTTTATGGTTTAGTTCTTAAAAACCCGGCCAAGGGAATGCGGGTAACGGGTGTATCTTATAAGAACCAGGCTTTTACCCTCCGAAATAAAGGTCGTCTTATAAGATTTGCTGATCAATTAAAGAACGTGTTAAAAGAGTTAGGAAGAAACCGAAGAAATCCAAATAAGAATTATTATATTCCAAGTTCTAATAACAATAAGAAAATAACAATATTTTTTAATAATAATTTTAATTCAATTAGCGCGATAAAGTTTACCCGAGAAAAAGGGTGCGAGAAGGTTGACATGTTTCTCCCACTTAAGAAAGAAAAAATGGACGTCCCTTCTTTAACTAGGCAAAATACAAATTGGCTTATCTATACTCATAATAAATCTTTTCCCTTTGTGGCCAATTTCTTGTTTAGTTCTGCTTCTAGAAAGAAGCTGGATCCGCTCCAGGCAGTTAGAGAGCACTTCCTACCCCCTGGCGCCTCTATTAAACAACGAAAGTGTTTCGAGGATTTCAATTTAGATGATTTACCAGGAATGATAAGTGAGGGATTCACGGATCTGGCTTTAGAGAATGGTACTAGGGACCTTTTTGAAAATAAACCGCTTAAAACAATAGAGGACATTTTAAGAGAGCAAAGTTTAATAAATTCACCAGAATTTAATGCCTTTAGGCGAAAGGTTGGTGATAGCAGAAATCCCGGAAAGACTTTGCGTGATTTGTTCATGGACGCGCTAGGGGGAGACTCTTTAAAGGCCGGATCCGAAGAAATAAGAGAGGATTTTAGAGCCTTCACCGACGGCTTCGATCCTAAGATTTTTGCTTATATCGCACTTGGAACCTTGGCCAGCCGAGCTATGAACGGCCTAGTTGATAGTCAATCAATAAATGCTTTTGTAGCAAAGAGACTCGGCGTACTGCTGGCCGATAAAATTTCATTTCGGAAAATATTAACTTCCGTACCAATGCCGGTTCTTTTAAACATTGTTGGCTCAACCGGGTTATTTGCCCCAAGCCTACTTTCCGCAATGAGTTCCAATGCGGGAGATGCCTCTGATGCTGCTGCTGCCGGCGCATTTGAAAGTACACGAGAGGACATCGCCGCCACCGTCGACTCAGCGATCACTGATCAACATGCGCGTATGATGGAACATGTAGAGGAAATAGAACGCCTCCACGCGATTTCAGACCCCACAGAACAGGACAATGCCCGCTTGGAGAGTCTGGCTATTGAACTAGAAAATTCAACTCAGGTTAGTTTAACGCTTCAGGAGAGGTTGGAATCAATTACTACGTCCTCTCCCCGAAGCGACTCAGAGGCCCTTGCCGAGATCCAAGCACCAGATTCTCCATGGCGCCACGAAATGAAAGCGGCAGGCTTTACCTTGTCGGATTTAGATGAACTGTTAAAAAGAGCAGACGAGAACGCAGATGAACACTTAGCACGCGTACAATCATTGTTAATAGAGATGGTCATAATGGCGTATGAGTGCGGTTCAAATGGTCTCAATAAGGAAATAGGCACTCAGCTAGCCGAGGCAATATTAAATTTTACAGGTTTAGATCAAATTTTAGCACAATTTGATGACCTTTCTGACTTTTTAACTGCGTGGGATATTAAAAATATTGACTTTTGTAATATTCCTGATTGGCCACCCGGCGGACTCGATTTCGATATGTTTCGTGGTATAAACTTTCCGAGATTTAATCTTGGTGGCTTATTGGCTTTCATTTTCCCTCTTTTGTTAGCCGCCATTTTAGGATTGATTTTAGGATTGATTTTTATGATCATTAAATTGATTTTAGGATTGATTCCAAATATTCCATTAAATTTAGAGATTTGTGACCTAGCAAATTATATCAGAGATGTTGGAGTAGACATATCGGATGCTATTTGTAAAAAGATGAAAGGTAGCGCCTCCCCCTCGACGAGAAGGCGCGATTTAGGAAACAACATCGGCCGCCGTACGGCGCAATTGGCAGCTTCATCTTTCTCTTCGAAGAACTCTGTATGCAACTTCCTAGGATTGGGTGATGTAGCCCTCGATAGGGATCCCGGCCGCAATGATGACGTCGCGGGGTGTATCGAAGATTTTTGCTCCTTGCTATCTCCCGATGTTTCTTACAAATTTATGAAGGGCAACTTGGACGATTCGGAGGCCCGATTGTTGCTACGAGTACTTAAAAACTCTGGAAAGGATGCTTGTGAGGGATTTGCAAATAATTTAGAAAATTTACCTAATTTTATTGATGTATTAAATGATTTAGGTTTTGTAATAGGTGAATCTATTGATATTGATGGGATTTTTGATGATTTAGTGCCATTCGATCCGGAGACTCCACTCCCTTCCTTGAATAGACCTCCGTTAGCGGATATGTGTGATACCGACATGATAACTCCGGAATGTTATGAGGGTATCTCCGATGAACGCTTACAGCAAATTATCACTAACAACAGGCAAAGAAATGCGGCTTTGGTTAGTGATGCCATTGGTCTTTTGACCGGTCAGACTAGTTTTGATGAACTCTTTCGAAATAACGCCCCCCCTCCACTTCACCCATCGGAGATGTTAGATGACGACGGCGAAACACAGGCGACCTTCACAAACGGTGCTTCCCCATTGATCTCGCGTGATCAAGGAATGATTGGAACTTTGAGAAAAGATGGGTTTGCTGCGATTTTCAACACTCTCAGCATGACGTACGATGGGGATATCCGCTCTTTAATTGAAGCCTCGAAGGAAGAATACATTCAAACGGTTGAAAGTTTGGGCGCCGCTGTTGAGGACGCCGACTCCGAAGAGCGCGATATCGCAGACACCGGCGACGCGACGCCGCCCGTAACCTTTGAACAAGTTTATTTTCCCGCGGGACTCCCCGGAGCGACGCTGGAGACCATCCCCCCATCCGGGTTTCGCTTCGCATCCACCGCTTCTGAGTTGTTTAACGAGATAGACGTCTCCACCGACGCCGATTCAAATGCGATAATACAGATAAAAAATAATTTTAACACTCTATTATACTTAAGTTTATCTCCTCCCGTCAATTCTCCTGTCATTAAACAGTGGCTTTTAGACAATCCCGCCGCCGACGACTATGTCAATTGGCGAATATATGATAATTTAGTTGTTAGCCGGTTAACAGCCGCCCGACTTCCTGATTTTTTTGAAGAATTTGCAGATAGAGATTTTGTTTGGAGGGCCTTCAAGGGTTCAATCGACGGTTTCTCAACAAAAATTTCAACAAAATTTGCAGATAAAATTAAAAATTTCACTCAATACGGGCTAGGAACATTCCCGGCTGCAACCCCGCCGGGTGGCCGGGAAATACCAGGCGACGCTTTCGAGAGCTTCCCAGCACTCACACTGAAACCGGTTTCAACTAAATTATCACTTACCAATCCTTTATATACATTATTTGGAGTAGAGAGAGATTATTTTGACGGTTTTCTCAAAGAAGCCAGAACACTAGAACGCTTTGAGAAGTGCTCTCGAAAATACTCGGAAGTACTTTCCAGACTTAGGGATGATGAAGTGGCTATTTTAGATGGAACACTTCAGAGTAATATCAATGCCGAATTACTGCAGATCTATTTTGAACAATTTTATTCCGCTTATGTTTTTGGAGAAGCCATGCCATCCCTATTCGGATCTAGGGGTGTTTTAAGCGCTTACGTTCAGCAGGGGCTCATAAATAAGCTAGGGATTATAAATTTTTCCAGGTTTATTTTGTTTTCAGAAGAAATAGAAAGAATAAAAGGTTTGGATATAGAGGCTCTACGAAACGATCCTGGCGAGTTTGAAAGATTTTTAAGAGCTGCCCGAGAACTAACAAGCGAGGCTACAGATGTAGAAAGGCTCCGAGAGATCGTCAAAGAACAAAACAAAGGCGACGCGAGTAAATATATATCAAGAAATATTAATTTTTTCCAAAAAGCATTCAAAGATTCGTTTAGGACAGACGAAACCAGAAGAATATTAGATGTTTCGGCAATTGAAAGGAAGAAAGAAGGTGAAGCTCCACCAAATAGGAATCCTTCTGTCGGCTTTATTTCTTTTAATGAAGCTACACTAGAAGATTTTAGTTTATTGGAAATCGATAATGAAAAGGTGATAAATTCAGTATTTGCTTCGGATCCTAAAGATGTTGAGGCCCTCATTACTCCTTTCTTCTATCCGAGCATTAAGTTGGATAATTCCAATGAAGCGATTAATTTAGAGAGTTTTCGCCCCATGGATTTTGATTTAAAAGACTCTTACACTTTCACTTCTCCTACATTGCCTACAGACAGAGGCAATTTGAGATATGCTCTTTCTTGCAGGTTAAGAACCAAGGACAACTTTATTGAATCTATCTTATTAGAAGAATCCAATTACTTTTCCACTTTACAAGAATTACTCTTAGAAGATTATAGTGATGATGCATCCCCCAATTCTTCGCTAGAGACAATGATTAATAAACTATCAGCCGGAAAGAATATAGAGGTCCCCTTCGAAGATACTTTAACTCTAAGCACTTTGGGTGAAGGGGGGATGATTAATTCCAATAATCTAATCTATAAGCTTTATGACGCTTTAACTGAAGGGGAGAGAGCTACTTTTGAGATAAGAAATAGAAATGATATTTTAAATATATTTGATATCCAATTAGGTATTAGTGTATACCTTGCAGAAAGAAGTGGCCCATTAGCAGATGCTTTATTATTGGAAGAAGAGAGAGAAAGCCACAATATCTTCCTCAAGGATACAACTACTAACGCTTCTTATCTCAAAATTACAAGCGAAGAAGGGATCCCCCGAGATCCAGTCGTGATTCCAGAACAAAGAGTTATAAAATTATTAAAGCTAGCTGATAACTTTGTTAAAATTAAGCAAATTTCCTTTCCTCGTGAAGAATTAGTGGGAGCAGACATAGGTGATCGAGTCTTGCTGCTTCCGTTTGAATTGGAGAACGGTTATTTGAAATCAGAATCGTCGGAAGCTAAACTTTTGGATTATTTAAAAGATTTTTACGAATTGCCGAATCTAGTGCTTTCATTGACAATAAATACAGAAATTCAAGATATTTTAACTTATGCTATTCCAATTGACTTTATTTTAGGCTCTTTGTCTATTTATTATAGTGACCTACTGAAGACCAAAGAAGAAGTTGAGTATTTCAGGAGAGGGTTTAAAGAATACGACAAATTAACTAAAGAATTATTTAAAAGTCAAATTAAGAAATTCAAAAACAAGTTACCAAACACCTTCACATTGATTCCTAGAGCGGTTAGCTAAACTTAAATGTATACAAGCGGAAAAATAATAGATGTCGATAAACTCTTGATGGAGTTGAAAACAGCTGATAACCAAACAACTCAGCAGGGGCTGCAAAATTATGACATTCAGCGCCTAGGAACTGATTATACAGCAGTTTTTAATCCCTCTCTTGGAATCAAATTACCATTTAATCGCGATGACGGTAATGTATCTAGTGACGGTTATGCAATGATAAATGGATATCGCAATCTGGTAAAGCAGAATTTTATCAATCTTATGCTAACAGCACCCGGCGAAAAACTAATGGACATTAATTTTGGAGTGGGTTTGAGAAGTTATCTATTTGAAAACAACACCCCGTCGCTCCGCGAGACGCTCCGGACTCGGATTCAAAATCAAGTTAGAAAATACATGAATTTTCTTCAAATAGATAATATCTCTTTTTCAGATAGGCTGGATGGATTCTCGGCCATACCTGTGGGGGAAAACTTTCTAAGAATTAAAGTAGATTATTTCGTGAGAGTAATTCAAGCTGAAGATACTGTAGATTTAGGATTAATGTTTAATCCTGAGTTAGCTTCAATATAGAGAAAAAAAATGGATAATAATATTATTTCAAAAAAAGTTGTACGACCTCCAATTAATTATACTGCTAGAGATTTTGCAACAATCAAGCAAGATTTAGTTAATTTTGTTGAGAGGTATTACCCAGATACATTTAAGGATTTCCAAGAAGCCGGCTTCGGCTCAATGCTTTTCGATACAGTGGCTTATGTAGGTGATGTTCTATCATTTTATGTAGATTATCAAGCTAATGAATCTCTTTTAACGAATGCCCTAGAGCGAGACAACATCATTAACCTCTCTCGCCAACTTGGGTATAAACACAACCCCAACAAATCCTCAGCAGGTATTGCTACTTTTTATATTTTAGTACCAGCAACCACCAGTACGGAGCTTGATGGCGGCGCAAAGCCTGATCCTGCATATATTCCACTTTTAAAACAGGGTAGCACCCTAGGGACATCTAATGGTATTTCTTATATCCTCACAACGGATGTCGACTTCGCCGCCGGCTCAAATGAGCGAGTTGTAGCGAGACAAGACGCGCTCACCGGGCTCGTCTCATTTTTTGCGATTAAAGCATTTGGAAGGGTCGTGAGTGGGGAACTTCAAAAAACAACAGTCGCTATTGGTGGCTATTCTCCCTTTAAAAAGATCGAATTAAATTTAGGAAATACTATAGAAATAATTTCTGTTTTAGATTCCCAAGGAAGAGAGTATTATGAAGTCGATCACTTATCTCAAGACGTGGTCTACAAAGAACTAACCAACCGCGGTGCCGATACTCAATATGCTAAATCCATAATGAAACCCATCTCAGTACCCAGGCGCTTTACAGTCGAACGTTCCGCTAACAAAACAGTTCTGCAGTTTGGATATGGATCAGAAGCCGATTTAAATTCAGCTGAAGATAAAATAACTCCATCTCGCGTTGTTTTGGACTTTTTGGGTAAAGATTATATTCAAGATATTAATTTCGATCCATCCATTCTGCTAAGCACCGGAAAATTTGGAATAGCTCCGTCGAATACCACTTTGACTGTCACCTATCGCATTAATACTAAAAACAACGTCAACATACCAACTAATCGTTTAAATAAAATAACTAAATCAATTCTTCAATTTACAAATCGCTCATCTCTTTCGACTAATTTAGTTAAATCAGTTCGAAACTCACTAGAGGTAACAAACGAGGAGCCTATTGTGGGTGACGTCTCCTCGATGAGCGTCGAAGAGATAAAAGTTAGAGCTTTGGATGCTTTTGCCACACAGTCCCGCGCCGTGACGGCCGAGGATTATAAAGCAATTCTTTATCAGATGCCTCCAAAATTTGGTAATGTCAAGAGAGCGGCCGTATACCGCGATCAGAACTCATTTAAGAATAATATAAATATATATGTTATTTCTGAAGATAATAATAGAAAATTATTAAATGCATCAACAACTTTAAAAATAAATGCAAAAACCTTCTTAGGGAGATATAAAGGAGTAGGCGACACGATCGATCTTATGGACGCGTCGATAGTTAACTTAGGGTTTGATTATGTCGCTATTTCTGAGGAGATGGTTAACGATAAGGGAATTTTATTGCAAACGATTAATAAGAAATTAAGAGAATATTTAAATACTGCAGTAGATATTGGCGAACCTTTTGTTATAACAAATTTTGTTAATGTTATTAATGAAGTCAAGGGAGTCGCAGACGTTCTTAGGTTTCGCGTAAAAAGAAGAAGCGGCGTTAATTATTCTTCGGTAGATTTTGATCCCGATTTTAATACATCAGCCGATGGCCGCAAGATTTATATTCCAAAAAATGTAATTTGGGAGATAAAATTCCCCAATTCAGATATTAGAGGTTCAGTAAGATAATGGCTTTTAA
>Ga0208299_1002937_pt1 | contig 11093 bp, 6 predicted proteins | sample 15_taG_FD_184089 | JGI IMG/M metagenome (GOLD analysis project Ga0208299, IMG submission 184089) | Marine viral communities from the Subarctic Pacific Ocean - 15_ETSP_OMZ_AT15312 metaG (SPAdes) (version 2) | ecosystem: Environmental > Aquatic > Marine > Oceanic | place: Pacific Ocean | collected...
AGCTCACGCGGCGGCAATTGAAATGTATATACAAAATCACGTTGGTAATGTGAAAGATGGAGAATATGGCGATATGTATTTTAATAAAACGCTAAACGATTGGGCTAGATTTGATATAACAAAAAGAACAAAATTTGATGCAACAATAAGTTCTGGATTAGCTATCATGGCTTGTAACAGACATTTATACGCACCAAATGCTAAAATTGAAAAACCTAAATTAAACATTAATATTGCTAAATACGAAAACAAAGGCAATATATCTAAATTAATTAAAAGATAAATATGGCAGAATCTGTTATAAAAGATTATTTTCCGAGTCAAGTTGTTAGTGACTTTGAGAAACTAAGTTACGAGTACGGCTTAAAGGTAGCTAAAGCTATAGAACATGAGTGGTTTAGTGAAAATCAAAGTAGTTATAGATACGTTCAAAATCGAAATAATTTTCATAAATTAAGATTGTATGCGCGTGGTGAACAACCTGTACAAAAATATAAAGATGAATTATCTATAAATGGTGATTTATCTTATTTAAATTTAGATTGGAAACCTGTGCCAATTATTCCTAAATTCGTTGATATAGTAGTTAATGGTATAGCTGAAAGAACTTATGATATAAAAGCTCATTCTCAAGATCCATTTGGTGTCGCACAAAGAACACAATATATGGAATCTGTAATGAGAGATATACGTACTAAAAATTTCTCCGAAATGGTACAGCAACAATTAGGATTAAATTTGTTTGAAAACAATCCAGAAGAATTACCAGAAACAGAGGAAGAGTTTGCCATCCATATGCAACTAACTTATAAGCAAAATATAGAAATAGCAGAAGAACAAGCTTTATCTGTTTTAATGGAAGGTAATAACTACGAGTTAGTTAAAAAAAGATTTTACTATGATTTAACAGTACTAGGCATTGGAGCCGTAAAAACAGGTTTTAATACATCAGAAGGTGTTACTATAGATTATGTTGATCCAGCTAATCTTGTTTATTCTTATACTGATTCTCCATATTTTGATGATATATATTACGTAGGTGAAGTAAAAGATGTACCAATAAATGAGTTAGTTAAGCAGTTTCCTCATTTATCACATTCTGAATTAGAAGAAATAACAAAAACTCAAGGTATATCAAAAAACAATACTAATAGAAGAAAAGACGCTGATAACAATATAGTACAAGTTTTATATTTTAACTATAAAACCTACATGAATGAGGTTTATAAAGTTAAAGAAACTGGAACTGGATCTGAAAAAATTATTCCTAAAGACGATTCGTTTAGCCCACCTAAAGACAAAGAGGGTGAATACGGTAAAATGCAAAGATCTATAGAATGCTTATATGAAGGGGCTTTTATATTAAGTACTAATAAATTGCTAAAATGGGAGATGGCTAAAAACATGTTAAGACCTAAAAGCAATTTTACTAAAGTAAAAATGAATTATGCTATTACCGCACCTAGAATGTATAATGGTAATATAGAATCTTTAGTTAAAAGAATAACTGGGTTTGCCGATATGATTCAATTAACACATTTAAAATTACAACAAGTATTATCAAGAATGATACCAGATGGTGTTTATTTAGATGCAGATGGGTTAGCTGAAATAGATTTAGGTAACGGAACAAACTACAATCCTCAAGAGGCGCTTAATATGTTCTTTCAAACAGGTTCCGTAATTGGTAGATCATTTACACAAGACGGGGATGTTAATCCAGGTAAAGTACCTATTCAAGAAATACAATCTGGTAGTGGAGGTCAAAAGTTACAAAGTTTAATAGCTACATACAATTATTATTTACAAATGATAAGAGATGTAACTGGATTAAACGAAGCTAGAGATGCTAGTGTTCCTGATAAAAACGCTTTAGTAGGAGTACAAAAACTAGCAGCCGCTAACTCAAACACAGCAACAAGACACATACTACAAGCTGGTTTATTTTTAACATCTGAAGTCGCCGAGTGTTTATCATTAAGGATTTCTGATGTTTTAGAGTATTCTCCAACAGCAGACGCTTTTGTTCAAGCTATAGGAGCTCATAATGTTGCTACATTAGAAGAAATACAAGACTTGTATTTATATGATTTTGGTATATTTATAGAATTAGCTCCAGATGAAGAAGAAAAAATGTTATTAGAAAATAATATACAACAAGCTTTAGCGCAGCAAAGTGTAGACTTAGAAGACGCTATAGATATAAGAGATATTAAAAATGTAAAATTAGCTAATCAATTGCTAAAGTTGCGTAGAAGAAAGAAAATAGAAAGGGATCAACAGGTGCAGCAACAAAACATACAAGCACAGGCACAAGCTAATATGCAGACTCAACAACAATCAGCTCAACTTGAAGTACAAAAACAATCTGCGATATCTCAAGCAGAGGGACAATTAGAAGCTTTAAAATCTCAATTAGATGCACAAAGACTAGTACAAGAAGCAGATATAAAGAAACAATTAATGGAACTAGAGTTTAACTATAACATGCAATTAAAAGGTATAGAAGCGGACGCTATTAAAGAAAAAGAAGGTAGTAAAGAAGATAGAAAAGACGAAAGAACTAGAATACAAGCCTCGCAACAAAGTGAACTTATAGAACAAAGAAAAGCGGGTTCAGCACCTAAAAAATTCGAATCAGCTGGTAATGATACTATTACAGGTGGTTTTGACTTAGAAGCATTCGAACCTAGATAAAAAACTTATTAACTATTATTATATTATATTATGGCAGAAACTAAAAAAGAAGACGTAATTAAAGATATTACGCAAGAGGCTATACAGGAGCCTAAAGTTGAAGAAAAAAAATCTGAAGACAAAATAACTGTAAAGAAAAAACCATCTATGAAAAAATTAAACCAAGACGATGATATTATTAAAGTAGACTTAACAAAATCCGCTAAGGTTGAAGATAAAGTAGAAGATGAAACTGAAGAAAACACTATAGAAAGTGTTATAGAAGAAGTTGAAGAAAAAGTTGAAGAAAAAGCTGAAGAAGAAGTCAAGGAGCAACCTGTAATTGAAGAAATTACAACAGAAGATGAAAAAGAAATAAAAGAAGTTGAAGAAGAAATTGTAAAGGTTGTAGAAGAAGCGGAGGCGACAGGAAAACCTTTGCCAGAAAATATCCAAAAACTTATGGATTTTATGGAAGAAACTGGTGGAGATCTGCAAGATTACGTAAAACTAAATCAAGATATTAGCAAGCTAAATGATAACGACGTTTTACTTGAATATTACAAGCAAACAAAACCTCATTTAACTAGCGATGAAATAAACTTCCTAATGGAAGATCAATTCTCTTATGATGAAGAAGAAGATGTAGAGAGAGATATAAAAAGAAAAAAGTTAGCGTTAAAAGAGCAAGTTGCCAGCGCTAGAGCCCACCTAGACGGGCAGAAGTCTAAATACTATGAAGAAATTAAAGCTGGGAGTAAGTTAACTCCAGAACAACAAAAAGCTATGGATTTTTTTAATAGATACAACGAAGAATCAAAGGAAAATAAAAAAACCTATGAACAGCAAAACTCTGCTTTCTTAAAACAAACTGATCAAGTTTTTAATAATAAATTTAAAGGCTTTGAATACAACGTTGGTGATAAGAAATACAGATTTAATGTTAAGAATCCCGATAACGTAAAGCAGTCACAAAGTGATATAAATAATTTTGTCAAAAAGTTTTTGAATAAAAATAATGTCATGCAAGATGCTAAAGGTTATCATAAATCTTTATTTACAGCTATGAACGCTGATGCTGTGGCTAAACATTTCTATGAACAAGGCAAAACGGATGCTGTTAAAAATAGTATTTCTAAAGCTAAAAACGTCGATATGGAACCAAGACAATCTTTTGGTAATATTGAAAATTCTGGAATGAAGGTCAGAGTTTTAGGTAATGATTCTAATGATTTCAAGTTTAAAATTAAAAACAAAAGATAACAATTAAAATTTAAAAATTATGGCAATTTCAAGTTTTACGCCCTCTGGAAAAGATTATACTCAAAAGGTAATCGGGGCGGACAATTACTTAGACATCCAAGACAGCGGATGGGCACAGCAATACTTGCCTGACTTAATGGAAAAAGAAGCTGAAGTTTTCGGTAAGAGAACTGTTTCAGGTTTTTTAGCCCAAGTTAGCGCAGAAGAAGCTATGTCAGCTGATCAAGTTATTTGGTCAGAACAAGGTAGGTTACACCTAGCTTATGAAGCAACAATAGATACAGCAAATATCAGTACAATGGATATTTCTAAAACTATGGATGGTGTTACTCAAACTGCAGATCACGGTATTAATGTCGGTGATATGGTATTAATCGCAGGTGGTGGACAAACTATCACGGCTCGTGTAACTACAGCTGGTAGTAGCTCTTCTCGTATTATAGTTGCACCTTACGGCTATGAGCATTTAGATGATGCTGGTTTCGTTGATGGTGACGATACTTGTAAAATACTAGTATTTGGCTCTGAATGGGGAAAAGGTACAGAAAACAAAGTTAGATCAAACAAACCTGTATTCACTTCGTTTACTAATAAACCTGTTATCATAAAAGATATGTATGAGGTCTCAGGATCTGATGCTGCTCAAATTGGTTGGGTTGAAGTATCTGGTGAAGAAGGACAAAATGGTTACTACTGGTACTTAAAAGCTGAAGGTGATACAAGAGCTAGATTTACAGACTATTTAGAAATGGTGTGTATTGAAGCTGAAAAAACAGCTACTGCTTCTATTATCGATACTGGTGGTGGTGATGCTGGTGCTGATTTAGCTGGTACTGAAGGTTTATTCAAAGCTATTACTTCTAGAGGACATCAATCTTCTGGCGTAACTGGTGTTAATGCTGCTACTGATTTAGCTGAGTTTGATGCTATGTTAGCTGCATTTGATGAAAACGGTGCTATTGAAGAAAACATGATGTTTGTAAATAGAGCTACTTCGTTAGCAATTGACGATATGTTAGCTTCTATGAATTCTTACGGAGCTGGTGGTACTTCTTACGGGGTGTTTAATAACTCTGAAGATATGGCACTTAATTTAGGTTTCTCTGGTTTCAGAAGAGGTTCTTATGACTTCTACAAATCTGACTGGAAATACTTAAACGACAAGCAAACTAGAGGTGGTATTAATGCTGCGGCTACTGGCGGTGAAGCTGTCAGAGGTGTTGTTATACCAGCTGGTGTATCTTCGGTTTATGATCAGAGTCTAGGAAAGAACATTAAGCGTCCTTTCTTACACGTTAGGTATAGAGCTTCTAACTTAGAAAGTAGAAAATTCAAAACTTGGATTACAGGTTCTGTTGGAGCTACTACGTCTGATTTAGACGCAATGACTATGAATTTCTTATCTGAGAGATGCATGGTTGTTCAAGGAGCTAATAACTTCTGTTTATTTAACTAAACAACTTTATGTTATTGAACTAATAACATTTTAGCTTAGGAAAAGGGCGGTATACACGCAAACGTTCCCCGCCCTCTTTCTATTTTTATTAATTTTATTATATATTATATTATGGCAAATAAGAAAAAAACAAAAGTTGAGGTGGAAGAACCTCAAGTTGAACAAAAAATGGTGGTAGAAACATCACAGGTTGTAGAACAACCAAAAGTAATTGTTAAAGAAAAACCTTTACCAATGCTAAAAAAAGACAATTGGGAGATAAAAGATAGATTCTACATGCTAAGAGGTAATGATAAACCTTTGAGTAAATTATTAAAAGGATGTAACATACATTATTTTGATGAAGAAAAAGGTTATGAAAGAGAGTTAAAGTACACTTCTAATCAAAGAACATGCTTTGTGGATGAAATGCATGGGGAACAAAGATTAGAGCATATTATTTTTAGACGTGGCGTTTTAAATGTTCCTAGAAACAAAACAGTTCTTCAAAAACTTTTATCTTTATATCATCCTCAAAGAGACAAGATTTTTTACGAACATAAACCTTCTGTTATAGCGGCTAGTGAAATCGATGTGCTAGAAATGGAAATTGAAGCTTTAAACGCTGCTCAAAATCTAGATATCGATATGGCTGAAGCGGTTATGCGTGTTGAATTAGGTTCTAAGGTATCAGACATGAGTTCTAAAGAACTAAAACGTGATTTATTATTATACGCTAAGAGAAATCCTATATTGTTCTTAGAGTTAGTAAGTGACGAAAACGTTGTGCTTAGGAACTTTGGTATAAAAGCAACAGAAATGGGGATATTAAAATTATCTTCTGATCAAAGAACATTTAGTTGGGGATCTAATGATAGAAAACTAATGAATGTTCCTTTTGATGAACATCCATATTCAGCTTTAGCCGCTTGGTTTAAAACTGACGAAGGTATGGAAATTTATTCAAATATCGAAAAAAGATTAAAATAATCTAACTGTAGATGCAGTCGCTCTACGGGGCGATTGCAAATACAAATTAAAACAAATTATGGCGGTAAATATAAATACAGTATATCAAACTGTTTTAGCTGTAGCTAATAAAGAACAAAGAGGATATATAACACCTCAAGAGTTTAATCTATTTGCTAATCAAGCGCAAATGGATATTTTTGAGCAATATTTCTATGATTTAAATCAATTTAATAGAGTTCCAGGTAATGAAACTGAGTACTCCGATATGGTAAACATCTTAAATGAAAAAATAAATCTATTTGCCACGGTTGCTGAGTGTAATGATAAAACCTCTGATTTAACACAAGGCACTGTTTTTGGGTTACCTAATACTAGTACAGATTTCTATAGATTAGGTACTGTTAAGTTTGGCAATTTAAGTCAAGCTGGAGTAAACCTATGTACTGATCCATTTTTCACTTCTACTGGATCTAATCTAATAGCTTCTGATGATGCTTTTGGAACAGATAATCAAGCCGCAAATCTTGCCTTTTCTACTTCAAGTTTATTCGGTGCTAGTAATAGCACGCATAAAGTTAGTACATATTCATCTATAAGTAAAGATAAAACCTATAAATTTGAATTTACTCTAACAAACTCTACAGGTGCAACTGGTGAAGGGGTGTTTCACTTGTTAGGAGAAACCGCTTCCAGTATAGGTAGCGTTAACAACGCTATATATTACGGCCAGTCTGCTGCTTTTGGTAACGGTGGAAATAGAGATTATTCTTTTATTATAAGACCAGACGCTGGTTTACCTCAAGGTGTTGGTACTTCTGGTGGTTTTGCTGCTAGTAACACTGGTAAATTAATGTTTAAAGCTTTTTCTAGTGGTGGATTTGGCGGAACAATAACAAGCATGTCACTTAAAGAAGTTGGTACATCTTGGACTATAACACCAACAGACTCTTGGGAAATAGGTGACAAAGCTAACGCAACAGGTGGTGTAGCTACCAGTGCGTCACAAACTTGGCAACATAACGATAATGATGCTAGCGATAGAGGTAACAAGTGTTGGGCTAAAGATCCTTATGGAAACATTAGAACAGCTGGATTTTTACAAAATACTATGAGTTTATCAGAAAATAAAAATTATATGATAACTTATACTATTGTTGGAGCCACTACCGGTAAGTTATTTTTATCAGATTGTGTAGCTGACGATATTATAGAAAACGAAGTAGATGGCACATTTAAAAACTTATTACTTTATGACGCCGCTGTAAATACTCCTGGTACGTTTACAAAAAATTGGAAACAAGGCGCTAATAATACAGATAAAATATCTATATATCACAACGACACTTTTAACGGAGCTATAACTAATATATCAATAGAAGATCAAACAGCTACATTACCTACGGTTGAAGTAGAAAGAGTATCTGACGCTGATCTTGAAAATTTATTATCATCTAATTTAGCGGCTCCAACAACAACTAGACCTATTTACACTAGGAAAGGAAATGATTTATTTGTGTACCCAACAGATATAACATACGGTATTATGTGTAATTATATTAGAAAACCTAAGACACCTCATTGGGGTTATACAGAAATAAATGGAGCGGCATTATACAACGCGGGAACATCTATGAACTTTGAATTACACGAATCAGAAGAAATAGAGTTAGGGATGAAAATATTACAATTAGCTGGGGTGGCTATTAAAGATCCTAATCTATATCAAGCAGCGCACACTCAAGACATTCAAAACACTCAACAAGAAAAACAATAAATAAATGGGATTATTAGACAGTCAAACACAACAAGCTTATTACGAGGGTAGTAGTTTTGGTACATATCAATTTGTGTCTTTAACAGATATAATAAATAATTTTCTTATAGCTTACGTGGGTGAAGGAAAGTTAATACAAAAGGTTAGTAGAACTGATATTGCTTTTCATGCACAAAGAGCTTTAGCTGAACTATCTTTTGATACTTTTAAATCAACTAAAGCACAAGAAATAGAAATACCGTCATCATTAACAATGATGTTACCACAAGATTACGTTAATTACGTTAATATAGCTTGGAGAGACGCTTCTGGTATAGAACATACTATTTATCCCGCTAGAAAAACTTCTAATCCAACAGCGATACAACAATATACTGAAGACGATCATGCTAACGGAAATAAAAAAGGAGATTATAAATTTGATACAAACGATGTAGACGGTGATAGTGTAACAACAGAATTATTAATACAACATGAATCTTCTACTACACAATCTACAATACTAGACGCAGATACAAGCGCTGTTTTATCAGCCACTAATTCAGATATAGTTCCAGGTATGGTTGTTTCTGGTACCGGTATTACGGCTGGAACAACCGTAACGGCTATTAGTGGTACAGCTGTAACTTTAAGTGGAGCAGCAACGGTTAGCGCAACTAATACACTTACTTATACTTTAACTAATCCTACTTCAGATACGTGGACAAAATATAAAGCGGTTACTCCTTCAGAAAATCAAAATTCTTACGAAGATGATAATTATGATTTTATTGAAGGACAGAGATTTGGCATAGACCCTCAACACGCTCAAGTTAATGGTTCTTTTTTTATAGATGAAAACACTGGAAAAATCCACTTTAGTTCTAATATATCTGGAAAAACTGTAACCTTAAAGTATATAAGTGATAGTCTTGGTACTGATGACGAAATGAAGGTACATAAATTAGCAGAAGAAGCTATATACAAATGGATTTCATATGGGGTATTATGTGCTAAAGTAGGTATACCTGAGTATATTATAAATAGATTTAAAAAACAAAAGTTTGCTGAAACTAGAAAAGCTAAATTAAGATTATCAAATATTAAAATAGAAGAGATTACTCAAGTATTAAGAGGTAAGTCGAAACATATAAAACATTAATTAAATGCCGGAGATTAAAAATACATTTTTATCGGGAAAAATGAATAAAGATCTCGATGAGAGACTTATCCCTAAAGGTGAATATAGAGATGCCTTAAACTTAGATCTATCAACATCGGAGTCTGATGATGTTGGTTCTTTACAAAACGCTTATGGTAATACGATTCAGTCTACCATATCTACAAATATAAATAACCCTAAATGTGTTGGTTCTATAACTGACAAAGAAAACGATAAAATATATTGGTTTATAGCTGGTGATAAATCTGAGCTTTTAACTAATGGAGAGTTAACTGGTTCAAGTGCTAAGGGTTGGACTGGTGAAGCTGTTAACGGCGTTCTAGACACTGGTTGGACAGCTGGGGCTGGTAATGTAACTGCTTCTTCTGCCGCTACCAGTACTAAATTTATACATGATGGCGATATAACTTTTACAGTTGGTAGAAGATATACTTTAACTTACACTATAAGAGGTTATAGCGCTGGTGGTTTAAAAGCACTTATAGTAGACGCGGATGGTGATAACGCCACTTTTACAACTAGGTCTGCTGACGGAACTTATACTGAAACAGTACAACTAACCAATAACGTTAACTTAAGCACTAATTTTAATAAACTTTATTTTGAACCTACGTCTACTTTTACAGGTACTATAGAAAGTATATCATTAATAGAGGAAGCTGTTGACGCTATTATGGAATATGATTTTGCTACAGGAGCAGAAACTAAAGTTTTAATAGACGCTAGAGAGTATGACTCTAGGGTGTTAAAGTTTGATCAAGATAATTTAATAACAGGCATAAATATACTAGATGGCTTATTGTTTTGGACAGATGGAGTTAACGAACCTAAAAAAATAAACGTACAAAGTTGTATAATTGGATCTTCCGCTTTAACTGATTTTACCACAACTACACAGTTAAACGTTAATGGTGCAGATAAGGGTTTAATTCAAGAAAAAGATATTACAGTTATAAAAAAATACCCAAGATCTGCTCCAAAAATGTCTTTATCTAAAGACTCTAAAAGAGAAAGAGCGGTTACATCAACATCGTGTACTGTTCCTGTTAACACAACATACACAGGTAATTCTCATTTATGGGAAGCTAGCTCAGGCCAATCTTATCAAAACCTACAAGGTTGGTTATATGGATTTCTTAAACAAAATGCTAAATATAGTGTAAACTATAACAACGCCAGTAACAGTAATGACGAAAGAGTTTATTTACAGTTAGACCCTGAAGGAGGTCAATTTACCGCTTCGTCACCTAACCCTTTCACTAGGCTTGTAGATTCTTCACATCAAGTAGGTAAAGCTGGAAAATGGAACCCAGCACCTAAAGACGGTGTAACTCTTGACTTAGTGGATTCAGCAGTTAATGATTTTAATAAAATATCTTACAGTTTTTGGAACGGGTTAAAGCAAGAAAATCACGTATGGGGTTTAAACGACACCGACACTGATATTATTGATGGTGATTATTCTGTAAAAGTAGATAAAATTACAGATAGAATATATTTTGACAACTCTCTTGTTGTTAAATTAGCTGACCCTACTCATACCAACTATTGGCAAGAAGATTACAGAATCTCGCTTGGACAAAATTATGCTTATAACAATCAATCTTTTTGGACATATATAAACAGTGAATCTCAAGAAGTTTTAAAACCACCTGGTGCAAATAGTGATCCAATAGTATTGTCAGATGGTAAGTTGTTAAAAGATGATCCAACTAGTTTTATGAGTAGCGCTGATCAACTTGCTTATGCCGTATTAAATGTTACTACTCCTGGTATAAATCCAGCTACTAATTTAGGTACTGGTTGGACTG
>Ga0208299_1002940_pt1 | contig 11083 bp, 10 predicted proteins | sample 15_taG_FD_184089 | JGI IMG/M metagenome (GOLD analysis project Ga0208299, IMG submission 184089) | Marine viral communities from the Subarctic Pacific Ocean - 15_ETSP_OMZ_AT15312 metaG (SPAdes) (version 2) | ecosystem: Environmental > Aquatic > Marine > Oceanic | place: Pacific Ocean | collected...
AATGGTTCCTCTAACTTCAAGGATTAAGGCCGTAACACTTAAATTGATTACTAAGGGTTCTTAGGTAGCAGAACCAAAGTCCTTACCTAGCGCAACGTCAACCACACTTGGAACTTTTAGTTTCACGCAAGATTCCATCGCCGTTTTTATTTTGTGGATGTCTTCTGGAGTATTAACATTAAAACATAACTCATCATGTATTTGTAAAATAGGTAGATAACCAAGTTTATAACAACCAACTACAGCTTGTTTTGTTTGATCTGCAGCAGATCCTTGGATTAATCTATTAAGTGCTTTGTAAGTAAAGGCTCTTTTTATATTACTACGACCATATTTTGCAGAAGCATTTTCAAATGTTTCTGGTGTATGGATACCAAAATCTCTAGGCTCCCACTTATCAAAACGACATTTACGACCCATTTTAGTTCTAATAACTCCCTCATTATTTGCTTTTGCCATACAACGATCTGATAACATTTTAACAAAAGGCACTTTTCTGTTATATTTACTAATTAAAGCATTAGCCTCATCAAAACCTAAACCCAACATATTAGCTAATTTATTTTTACCCATACCATACATTAAGCCTAAACCAATTGTTTTAGCTTGTTTCCTACCAATACCACAAATATCTGCTACTGTTTGGTGAAAATCTGCATCAGCTTTAGCATAAGCTTCTACCAAATCCATACTTCCCTCATAGCCCTCACCAATACTTGCGGCATAGTGAACAACCAGTCTAGGTTCTTGTTGTGAATAATCAAAACTTCCCCATTGACAACCTTCTTCGGGAAGAAACAACCCTCTAATTAAAGGTCCAAATTCTTTGTTCCGGGCGGGCAACTGTTGAAGATTAGGGTTAGACATAGATAAACGACCACTAACAGTCCCACCATTATCTGAGCGTAATTGATTTATTTCACCATGAATACGACCTTTATGTTCGTATTTCATAATTGAATTCAAAAAAGTATTATGAAATTTGTTAATCTCTCGAGAATTCACAATCAACTGAGAAATTTCATTAGAGTTGTTGACAAGCCAATTTTGAGTAAAACTAGGCTCTCCTGATTTAGGAGTTTTAGGGTACTCAATTCCTAATTTATCAAAGGCAAAACCAATTTGTCTAGCATTCCAAATATCTATTTCTTTACCTGTTAAACTTTTTATTCTACTTAATATTTTTTTTTCTTTTTGTATAAAATCTTTACGTAAATGTTCAGCTCTTTCTCTATCCACTCGCACACCTTTAAGGCGCATCTCTATCAAAATAGGTAATAAATCCTTTTCCAATTCCCAAATAGTTTCAAGATTTTGAGAACGTATCTCGTGTTTAAATCTTTGCCATAATAGGTACGTGAGCCGTGCATCTTGTTCCGCGTAATAACCTACATGTTCAGCTGGTAGCATCCACATTTCCTGTTTTGGGTCTACCCCATGATCTTTAGCGGCTTCTCTTAGATCCGTTTCTGCTTTTAATTCGCCTAGGTAATCTTTAGCCAAAGCATTTAGTTTATAAGTGTATCTATTCTCATCAATCAAGGCTCCAGCAACCATAGTATCAACTATTTCACCTTTTATATCAATTCCATAAGCTTTCAACCATCCAACATCATATTGAGCATTATGAAAAATTTTTCTGCAAGGTAAAGCGCAAACATCATTCATATATTTAAGAACTTGCTCTTTTATTAAATTACCACCACCAAAATGACCAAAAGGAAAATAACCTTGCCAACCTTCGGTAGCTACTGCAAATCCTATTATTTCTCCTTTTTTGGTAGCCCAACCTGCTCCTAAACCTTCATTGATTCCCTCATCTCTAGTTTCAAGATCAATGGCTATTTCTTCTACTCCAGACAGATCTTTATAATCGTTGGGCGCAGACCAAATATGTTTTTTAAAATTAAAGGTAAGTTGTAGGCTAGTCATTTTTACTTTTTATTATTGCTTGAGCTATTTGAAAGACGATTTGAGGAACTATTGAATTACCTAATGCTTTTATTCTACTGACTCTATCTCGCTGTAATTCGTAGGAAACCCCATTAGGAACTCCACAAAATTCACGTTCAGCCTCCCACCATGTGTGTTGCTCTTTAGCACCTCTCTCGGAAGACTCTTGTCCCGACTTGGTTTCCAGCTGGGTTTGTACCCCATATCTTTGTAATCCCTTGCCGTTGGAGTTGGAAACAGAATTGAATCGGCTAGTGCTGGACTCCCTCTTTTCTTTCGGTGTTCGCTCCCCTTGATGTTGTTTGGACCGATCCGTGAGTCCTGAGTCGTGGGTGTTGGGTACATCTTGGCTTCCTCCTGCACTTTTATTCTGAGAGCTTTGGGTATCGTTTTCCCTTGCTCCTTGTGTTTCTCTGCTCTCTTCTCCCAACTTTCCAGACTCTCTGAACAATTGTCCTTCGCTACTGGAGTTGGATACATCTGTTTCAATGTTTTTCCCCTCTCTCTCAAGCCTGCTTCTATCATCACTTCCTCTTCCAATACTTTCCCTCCCTTGCCATTGGGTCTGCTCCCTGCTCCTGTTCTGGGAGTTGGATACATCTTCTTTCTCTCTATTTGGGCTACTTTTGTCACTAGAGTTATCTGACTGTTTGGGTTTTCCCTGATGTGTTTCTCCGATCTTGGTCCTCTCATTCCATCCCAAGCATTGGGAGTTGGATACATCATTCTTACTGTGTCTGCTAGATTCAAACTGTGATCTGTTTTGCCCTTCTTTGGCATTCTTCTCCCCCTCTCGTTGAGAACCATGTCTGGATGCTCTATCTCTTGAGTCGTGGGTGTTGGATACATTGCCATTGTCTGTGGATCTACTTGTTCTCTTAGATTGGGTGGAAGAGTTCTTCCCTTCCTGTGACCCTGTTGAAGTTTGAGTGTTCCCTCTTTGCTCCTGGGTGGTAGATGGTCCATTGTGTTGGGAGTCGCATACATGTGATTCCCCCAACTCCCTTTGTCCCGATTCACCATACTTGGAGATACCTGATTTGCCGTTGCTGTTGGGGTATGTATCAAACCAGTTGTTTTCGTTGAAAGCGATTCCCCAGATCCTTTTTCTTTGGTGCCATGCCCCGACACCGCTAGCTGGAATAACAAAACATCTGCTTTGGAAACCTTCTTTTTCCAAGTCATCTTGCACCTGTCGGAGTACCAAGCCGTTTTCGATGTTAATAATTCCTTGCACATTCTCCCAAACCACCCAGCTTGGTTTGACTTCGGTAATAACTCGAAACATTTCTGGCCAGAGATAGCGATCATCTCCTGTGCCTCTTCTTTTTCCTGCAACGGAGAAACTTTGACAAGGGAATCCTCCAGCAACGACATCTGCTTTAATTTCTTTTCCATTTATACTCCTTACATCTTCATATATTTTAACATTTGGAAAGTTTTTTTTCAAAACTTTTTGACAAAACTTATTATTTTCACAAAAAGCAACTGTTTCAAAATGACCAGTAGATTCAAAGGCATAACTAAAACCACCAATACCAGAAAATAAATCCAATACACTAAGCGCCATAATCTCTATCTATTATCATTTCTATATAATGTTTAGCTTTTTCTAAATCCTGTTTACCACCTTTCCCTTGATGCCTACATATATATTTTATTACATTACCTTCAGCAAAAAGAATTTTATTTTCATTAATAAACTGAGAAGGTTGTATTTTAAAATTTCTATAATATTGACCACCTTTATTCCATAAATCAGATTCTTTATTTTTTGTAATAGTCATTTTCAATCTCTTTTAGTAAATCTATGTAAGTCAATTCATCTTTATCTTCTAAGAATTCAGTGGTCAAAACATACCTATCACCATCATAATTTAAAACCATATGTTCTTTTTGATTGTTAAATAAAAACCTAGCGCCTGGATAATACTGTAATTCAATTAAACCGTGATTAACCTCTTTTGCCCCTCTAAAGAAAGTAAAAGAAGTATTGGGTGTTTGGATTATACTATTAATACATACACCTCTTGTAGAGTCTGCATGCCAATTGTACATTGTCTTATGTTCCATTTTTAAAACTCCGGTTTTAAAGGGATGTCTTTCATATAACCACTTATAAAAATGATCTTTCATCATAATATCATTATCAATTAAGCAAGCAGTAAAATTAAAATATTCAACCCATTTCGTTTCTGGATCCCATATTTTATTATATACGGCACCATCGTGATAAGGGTGTAGTTTTAAATCTTCAAAATAAGGACTCATTTGCTCTCCTGTAGATATACCAAATAGTCTGAACCTATAGGGTAATTATATTTATAATCAGTTGAAAGAATATGTAAAGAATCTTTTGCTCTAGTAACCCCTGTATAATAAACTCTTTTTTCATCTGATTTCTCGTCTTTGTTCTTCTTAGTAAAAGAAGCAGGCCAATTTGTTTTAGAATATATAAGAACGTTGTTTGCCTCGCCGCCTTTAACAGAATGAATTGTATCAATTATAATCTGAGGGTCTTGATTAAGAGTTTGTTGACCATATCTTTTTAGCAATCTTATAAAATAAATTATCTGTTTAGGTTGGAAATTTCTTTTTAATATCTTCCACCAAGGTTGTTTTTCTTGATCATCATCAAGAGCTAAACCAGCCCATTCTTTTAAATCCTTAAAATTAAAAAACTGAGTTTCTGGAATATTTTGCCAAAATTTAGGGGTTCTAAAATCCATATCAACTAATTCTCTTATGTATTTATACATATTTTCTGCTTGATCCCTAGTGATTTTTTTATTTTTTGTTATTCTAGTCCAAGATTTTATAGCATCCCATTGCTTTTGATCAAAGGATTTATTATTACGATTATCTGAATAATACAGTCCCGCATCCTTAGCGCACATTCTTAATTCATTAACAGTTGAACGCACTCTACCAAGAATATACCAAGTTCCCGTCAGTTTACCAAAAGGAACCTCATTAAAATTTAGATACCTTTTTACAAAACCATTTTTGTCTAAATGGTTATAATCTTTTTCTACACTATCTAATATACCTCTTCTAATTATTTGTGAAAAGTGGTGTATAGACTTCCCAAAACGCCTAGTTTTTCTAAGTATAACTTGTCTTCCAGGAAAGTAAGTCGTAAAATATTTTGGGTCTGCACCATTCCATTTATAAATACCTTGGTCATCATCACCAGCTAGATAAACCCTTTTAACCTTATCTGTCATTTTATAAATAACAGACCATTGCAGTGGAGTAAAATCTTGAGCTTCATCAAGAATTAAGACTTCAAGTGGGGGAAACTCAACCTCATCAATGGCTCTTTCTATCATATCAGTAAAATCAATAAAAGAATCTTTTTTATAGTGCTCATAAGTGTCTATTTTTCTTAAAAAAATATCAAGGTTATCTTTTTTATAAGATTCCTTTTTGTAAATTAAACGTGGATCTTGCATCATATTTCTAGCCTTATCATAAATTCCTAAAGACCAATCTTTATAAGTAAAACCATCATCCGTTAGTCTTTTATCAGATGTTTTAATTATTTTAGCTTGTAAAGCATAGTCCAACATACAATCTTTAGGGTCAAAAACTTCTTCTTCAAAATATCTCCTACAATATTTATGCAACGTTTTAAATCTTTCGAAATCATCTTCTGTGTATTTAGTAAAATTAGCTAAAGCTCTATCTCTAGCTGTGTTCACGGCTTTATTTGTAAATGAGATAAAAGCAATGTCTTTAGGGTGTACCCCTTTATTAAGATAACCTTTTAAGACTCTTTCTATTAAAGTATATGTTTTTCCTGTACCTGGAGGACCAAATATTTTAATCGTCTTTTTGTGTAGGTTCTTTTGTTTTTGGATCCCTGAATTTATCATGATACTCCTCATCCATTTCGCTTATTTCGTTTTTCTTTAGGTTTTTCTTAATTACTTGATGATTTACAAACTCAGGCATATCAACATACCATACATTTTTTTCACCCTCTTTATAATCCATTCTTTTACAACTCAACATCCTTAAAGCATCTGCGGTAGTGTGAAAGGTTCGTGAGGCGTGTTTCTTGAGAAAACGGTCAAGAGTCAACTTCTTAAAATAACATACATTGGATTTAGAATCCAACACCACATAACCATCTTTTAATTTATCAAATTTATCTTGCTCAATATGTGATTCAAAAAAATCTTTTAACACCATATAGCGCTCTTCTTCAACAGTATCTTTATAAGAGTGATCTGTAGATTCTATAGCTTTTTCAACTATACTTTTCATTAACAATTCAAATGGATCAGGACCTTTTCTTTGTTTAGGTAAGGTTAGCCAATAAACTCTATGTCTAAGTAATCTAACTCTAAAAGATTTTTCATCTTTCATATCTTCTGGAGTAATAGTGATTCTACGGCCTTTAAAATCAAATTCATACCACACACTTTTAGTATCTTGAATGTAGTTAATGTTTTCAAAAGCTTCAACAATCTCCGGCACAGCCTCACCAATACCTAATCTTCTAGTCTTACATAATTCTTTATTACATATTTGGTTATACTCAGGGTGTTTTGGAGGGCACTGAAACTGATAACCTCCTTTATGTACAGATTTAGTTAATTGAGATACCTCTGATTGACCCAAAGGTTTTGAGAACACTTGTCTGTTTCTTTTTTGTGCCAAGTCCTCTAACTGTTGTACAGATAAAGTGCTGTTTTTTTTCATTTCTAAAACAAGAATATTGAATAAAAAATTATTTCTATTACTACCACTCCACCCTTCTTGTATTAGTTTTTGAACACAAGGTGGGTAGTGTTTCCATTCAGATTCTGCCTCATATTCTTGAACTTTAAAATTAAAAAAATCCTTAGGATAAATCATCATATCTTGCGCAAGTTGTAAAAAACGTCCAATCATTACAGGAGTGTTCTTTGCATCAAAAGCAAACTCCATAGAGGCATTCATATTGTGATAAGGCATATTTACAGCTTTATTACATGGGAATATTTCCTGCGCTAAAAAATACTGTTCATTTATTTCAGATAATTTTGCAACGACTTTTTTAACATCAGCCATTTCAGTAAAAAATATAAAAATGTGTAGACCACCCGATTTTGATTTTACAGGAACAAAAGGTAAAGAATATTTTCTGATAATCTCTACATACTTTTTCTCTGAGTAATCTTTATAATTATTAGGGTCAACGTCTATACATCCCCATTTACAAAGACCATCCACTTCTGGTTTTAGGCCTAATCTAATTTTACCTTCAAGATGTTGTTTCCATATATCCTCTGTAACAGATTCATGCACAGTGACATAATTGGCTTGTCTTTTTCCCCTCTCATCGTCCTCTCCCGTAAGAGAGGACTTGAGATAACGGGAGTCATCGCCTTGAAACAACGATAACAATTCCTTATGCATTTACTTAAAAAGGAACTTCTTCAGTAGTAGTTGACTTCTGTTTGTTCATATCTTCAGAAAAATCAACCTTACCAAATATGTCAGATTCTAAAGCACCTTTATAAAAGCCTTTAGTAGCCTCCAAAACTTTAAGGTCTGTTGGTTTATCTAAAAATCTATTAAATTCAACTAACCACCCATACCAACTGTTCTGAGAATTAGACTCTTTAGTTGTTGTAAGTTTATAAACACTTGCCCAAGATGGAGGACAGAAAAAACCATTCTTTCCTTTTATTCTACGAGATTGCATCATAGAATTCCAAAGTTTTGATTTTTTCTTTTGGGTAGATTTCATTGTAATTAATGCGGTTTCAATAGGTTGGAAATCTTTATCAAGTATATAGACAAAGTGATTGCCTGTATCTTCAATATAATTACCATTTTCTAATCTATCTTTACCATCATCACCTCTGTTAGTTTTGTTCATAACAGCTGGGTTCGTATGAATCATAACAGGACGACCTGGACTATCCCCACGATCTCTCCATTCATTAAAGGTGTTGATATATAGACAAGGTACCACGTACACACCATCTTTACCTTTATATAAAGAACCTGTGATCTCGTTGTAAATATCACCTTGTCGTGCTTTTTCATTAAATTTACCATCGCTATCATCCAATACAGGAGAGTTAGCGTATAGTATTTTAAGGATAGGAAGTTTAGTATCACGGGCTGTGATATTTTCTGTTCCTTGTCCTGCAAATTCTTCCAGATTAGAAAGAGATGGAAGACTCTCTTTTTTTGCTGCTACTTCGTTCATGTTTACTCCTTGTTTTTTATCGTAGTCTTGTTTGCAATATATACCCCAAAAAGATCCATAGGCACCTGTTGTCCATTTTGGATTTGTTCTCTAACAAATGCCTTCAATGTCATAGGTTCCACTTTTTGTCTTTGAGATACATTATGTCCTTTACTCTTTAAATCTTCAATAAGAGCCGTAGCCACATTATCTTCAGATTTTGAAAAAAGTAAAGAGACGGTGTTTTTTATTAAGTCACCATATCCATTTTCTCTGAGCCAGCTAAAGGCATCATCGGTTTTGGATGCTGGTATCTTGGCGGCATAAAAAGGTTTTACTTCAACGGTTGACCCGTCTCTAAGTTTTAACATTGTTATGCCACTTTTTTGCATTAAATTAGGTATAAATTGCTCAGATAAACCTTGCTCAGTTTCTTTTAGCGTTTTTAAATGCTCTTCACACTTTGCAATTTTTTCCTGAGTAGCTAATAACCTATTACAAGCATCAGCAATATCAGTTGTCATGCTTGTATCAACCTTAATGTTGGCCGATTCTTTTTCGAGGTCCATAGACTCTCCTTTCTTATATTAAATAATTTTTAAAACTTTTTTGTTGTCAAGTCAAGAAAAAAAGTTAGGATATATTACATATTAATATGACGAAAGCTTCTTTTAACTACAAAACAAAGCCTTTTGAGCACCAAAGACAAGCTCTTATAAAAGGTGCAGATCGTAATAATTTTGCATATTTTATGGAGATGGGTACTGGAAAAACTAAAGTAGCCATAGATAATATGGCTTATTTATTCCAAAAAAATGAAATTAATGTAGTAATTGTGGTGGCTCCAAATTCAGTTTATAGAAATTGGGTTAATGAAATAAACACACATTGTTCTGTTGACACAACCATTGGAATTCATAAGGTAAACAAAAAATTTGAATACAAAGAAGGTAAATTAAACTTTTTTTTAATAAATGTAGAAGCATTTTCTCATTCATCTGGTGTAAAACTTTTATCAAAAGTTGTTGAAAAACATTATGAAAAATTAGGTGTAATTGTTGATGAGGCTACTACTATAAAGAATAGATCAGCCAAACGAACAAAAAATATATGCAAGTTATTCCAAAAATCAACTTACAAACGTATTTTAACAGGCTCTCCAATTACTAAATCTCCTTTAGATCTTTATAGCCAATGTGAGTTCCTAAGTCCAGCAATTTTAGGTTTTACTAATTATTATGTTTTTAGAGCTCGTTATTCAGTAATGAGGCAGATCCAAGTTGGGGGAAATAAAAATTTAATGATACCTCTTTATTATCAGAATTTAGATGAGCTTGAAGAGAAAATAAAAACTTTTTCGTTTAGGGTAAGGAAAAAAGAATGTCTAGACCTTCCTGATAAAATTTATGAAAAAAGGGACATTACCTTAACACAACCACAACAAAAAGCATATGGCGATTTAAAAGAGTATTGTAGAGCTATAATTGAAGATGATATGGCTTCGTACAACAATAAATTAACGGAAATTATAAAATTACAACAAGTTTGTAATGGTTTTATTAAAACGGATGATGGCGAAACCAAGATTTTTTCTAATGCTAAATTGACTGAATTAATGAATATACTTGAAGAAATTGAGGGTAAGGTCATAATTTGGGCTAATTTTGTTCATAACATAGAAGAGATAACTGAAGCTTTAAAAAATAAATACGGTCCAACGTCTGTCGTACAAGTGTATGGAGCTGTGTCAGTTGAGGCTAGGAGTTCTGCTGTAGTTAATTTTCAAAAAAACGATAAGGTTAGGTTTTTTGTGGGAAACCCTAGTACAGGAGGATACGGCCTTAATTTAACTGCAGCAAACACAGTGATTTATTTTAGTAATTCTTTTAATCTTGAAGTAAGACAACAATCAGAAGATAGAGCGCATAGAATTGGTCAACAAAAAAGTGTCACCTACATTGATCTAGTAGCAAAAAAGACGATTGATGAATTTGTTTTAAAAAGTTTGAATAACAAACTTAAATTAAGTGCAAAAACTTTAGGTGAAGAAGCTTTAAAATTTTTATAAGACCTTTTTACATAATATTAATTTAGGCCTTAGATTATTGTAGTCCCAAACTCTTTTGCCTGTAAATTTTTCTTCTTTTGTTCCAGCAACTCTTTTACAAGTAAAACCTTTTGTTGTTCCAACATGAACCCATTTATTTTTTAAATAGAGTTCTCCTTTTCTAGGTAATTCTACTAAAGTTTCAAAACCCATAACCTTATCACCATATTTTTTTTCCCAATCATCTATTATTTTTTCTGTGAATTTTTTTAAGACTTCTGTTGTAAAATTTCTTAATGGGTATTGGTTGTTAACCTTTGATATATTATAAAATATATTATTTACAATCGTGTTTAGTTTTTTTAATTCCATCTTTTTTGCTGCTCCTTTTATGTTAAAAAAAACATCTCTAGGCATTAAACCTAAAACAGCAGAACCACCAACAATATGCCCATAATAATTGTCATCATAAGTAATTGCATAACAAATATTTCTCCCTACAAATCCTTTAGGTTGCGAATAATGGTTCTTCATTAACTCTAAAAGATTAGAGTTAGTTCTTTTTGTGATGCTTAGCTTTATTAAATTTTTCAACTCTCTTAAACCATTTTTCTTCATACTCTGCTAACAATTCTTCATTGACCAAAAAACCCTGATACAATAAATCTTTTGTACAAACACAAATTAGGCCTTGTTTAATATCACCAAAGTTTTTTTTGTGAGCTAATGCATAGGCCGCAATTTGATAATAATAATCTTCAATCCACTCTTCTCGTTTTGGTTTATTTGATTGTTTAAAATCAATAATTGTTGGCTTGTCTTTATATACACCAACTAGATCAGAAGAACCAGCCCATAGATTTTCATAATTTAAACTTACTTCAGTACCATAT
>Ga0208299_1002945_pt1 | contig 11061 bp, 8 predicted proteins | sample 15_taG_FD_184089 | JGI IMG/M metagenome (GOLD analysis project Ga0208299, IMG submission 184089) | Marine viral communities from the Subarctic Pacific Ocean - 15_ETSP_OMZ_AT15312 metaG (SPAdes) (version 2) | ecosystem: Environmental > Aquatic > Marine > Oceanic | place: Pacific Ocean | collected...
GGAGGAGTGGTAATGAAACGACGCCTATGTACGGCGGCTATGCGGCTCAGGCTTGGTTAAAGAATTCATCAACCCTCACTTATCTTAGACTGCTGGGTACTAAAGACGTTGACGCCGCCGCAGCCGGTAACGCTGGCTGGAAGCTTGATGGCACAATTAGTAGCGCTGAGAACATGGAAATGCGTCCAGACTTTGCGCGGTCTTCTGCAGCAACTGGCAGCGCTTATGGTCTTTTTGTTATGCCAAATCAGGTGCTTGGCACCACATCGCCATATCCCGCGATCCCGGTCGCAACTGCCTCTTTGGTTGCAACGTGGTATGTTCAAGACGGCGTAGTTGGTCTCATCGGCCAATACGGTGATTGGGCGCAGAAGGCTGGCGCTAACACATACACAACAGCACAAGAAGCAGGTTCTGGCTCGGCTAGGCTTATTGGTTCAGATGCTCAAGGTAATTTCACTGTCGTAATTACTGGCTCAGATTCATCTGGATACCCAAGCAGGGTTCACACATTCTCTTTGAGTCCTACCAATAAAAACTATATTCGTAATGTTTTTAATACCAATCCGACGTTAACTAATGTGACAACTGCAGTCAGCGCTTCTAGAGAAAGATATTGGCTTGGTGAAACATACGCTTATAATTTTGCACAAAAAGTAGCAAGAAGCGTGGTCACTGGCAACGGCGGCCCGGCCTCTGGCAGCGTCACCGGGGTCGGCGGTATATTAGAATCAGAATATATTGGCGTCATGTTACCTTTAGTGTCTGGCAGCGGTGCAGACATCGCAAGACACGGAAGTCGTCAAACAGCGTTTGAAAACTCAACTGGAAGAAACAATCCGCGAACTGGTTGGTTCTTTGGTCAGGATTTGGGTGGTGGTAATGCCTCTGGTTCTTATTCCTACTACAATATGAATAAGTTATTTAAATTTCATGCTCTGGATCATGCAGAGTGGGCATCAGCCAATCTTAAGATCTCTATAACCAATTTAAATTATTCGACAAACGAATTTAATAAATATGGTCGGTTCGATGTTCTCATAAGGCAAGCCAGTGACACGGATCAGGCACCAATCGTATTAGAGAGGTTCAGCAATTGTAATTTGAATCCAAATTCTTTAGATCATGTTGCTAAAAAGATTGGCGATCAATATGTGAGTTTTAATACAACTCGTAGAAGGCTGGAGACCAAAGGTGATTATCCCAATAAGTCTAAGTACATTAGAGTCGAAATGGCCTTCGAAGATCCACCAAATGAAGAGTTACTTCCGTTCGGTGTTTATGGTCCTTTACAATATAATAATATTAATATTACACCAGCCAGCAACTCTGTTCTAGACGGGTTTGGAAAAACCATGGCCTTCGGCGCTCATCAATTCCTTTCTCAATCTACTGTTGGTCTTGAGGATGTCGCCCCACATTGTTTAGTTATAACTGGCTCTGGAACAAGTGCCATCGTTGGCCCCACAGAATATAGATTCTTATTTCCATCTCACGAATTAAGAATGAGCGCGTCACAAGATGGCATATCTGATCCAACGGATGCTTATTGGGGGATGTGGACAGGAAAGTCAAGTTCAAATAATAAATTCAATCCAGATTATGCCGACTTAAATAGAAATTTATCCGATAATGAAAATCAATTTGAACCGGGTGACAATACCACATATCAGTTTATTTTTACCCTTGATGAAGTAATACAAAGCGGTTCTACTAATAATTTCTATTGGTTATCTGGTTCGCGAAGCTCGGGCGACCCCCGACTGCCCATTTCTGCCAAGACTGGTTCCGCATCTTACCGCGACGTAATTGACGCTGGTATTAACAAGTTTACTTCTCCGTTATATGGTGGCTCTGATGGCTTGGATATTACAGAGAAAGACCCCTTTAGAAACACTTTGTTGACCGCCGCAACTGCTACGACTAGCTATGCGTACAATTCAATCAAGGAAGCAGTTGATATCGTTCGTGACCCTGAGTTCGTTGAGTACAACTTAGTCTCTATTCCGGGTATTACGAATGAGCAGTTAACAAGTCATTTGATTGACACATGCGAACTACGAGCAGATGCTCTAGCTGTCATCGATCTTAAGGGCGATTTCGCCCCAGCACATGAGGGGACTTCAAAAACATATCCAAACTTGTCTACCACAATTTCAAATTTGAAAGATCGTGGAATTAACTCAAGTTATGGATGTGCTTTCTATCCGTTTGTTCAGATTAGAGACACTATCGCTGGTAATTTGGTATACATGCCATCATCCGTTGCAGCAATTGGTGCCATGTCTTACACCGACCGAGTTCGTGCCCCATGGTTCGCACCGGCCGGCTTTAACAGAGGCGGCTTATCTAGTGGAGTCGCCGGCCTGCCCGTGATTAATGTCACGCAGAAACTTACATCAAAAGATCGCGATGATTTATACGATGCCAATATTAATCCGATTGCGAGCTTCCCGAATGAAGGAATTGTGATCTTTGGCCAAAAGACGTTGCAAGTGACTAGGAGTGCCCTAGATAGAATTAATGTCCGAAGATTGTTGCTCTTTATTAAGAAGGGTATTTCAAATATCGCGGCCAATATTCTGTTTGAACCAAATGTTCGGTCCACATGGGCTAGGTTTATCGGTCAGGCAGAGCCTTTCTTAGCAGATGTCAAGGCGAGGTTTGGTTTGGATGATTATAAGCTGGTGCTAGACGAAACAACGACTACGCCAGACCTAATTGATCGCAATGTCTTGTATGCCAAGGTTTACCTGAAACCAACCAGAGCAATTGAATTTGTTGCGGTTGACTTTATCATTAGTAATACAGGCGCATCTTTTGAGGATTAAAACTATTTATAGAAGATTAGGAGAATTATAAATGGCCGTCAATAAAGCAACACCAATCCCACCGTGGGCATCAGTAAACATAGAGCCTAAAAGAGCTTTTAAGTTTATTTTAACACTTGGAGACATCCCAGCATGGGTCGTCAAAGATGCTAGTCGTCCGAGTCCAAGCTTTACCGGTGACGTAACCCATGACTTTTTAGGCCATCAATTTAAATACCCCGGCAAGGTTCAGTGGCAAGACGTTAGTGTTACTTTAGTAGAACCAATTGATCCTGATGTTTCCGGTCTTATGTTGGATTCTATTGTCAAGGCTGGCTATAATCTGCCTTCAACGTGGACTGCTGATAATGAGGGTTGGAGAAACACTCTTTCCAAAAAGGGCTTTGTTGACGGAAACTTGGGTGATATTGCGATTAAGGTTTTAGACTCGGATGGTAATGTTGTTGAGCGCTGGACCCTTCGTAATCCCTATATTAGCGCCCTGACCTATTCTAAACTAGACTATGCGCAGGCCGCCATCAACACTATTTCTATAACCTTTAAATATGATTATGCAGATTTGGCGATCTTTGAACAGAACCAAAACTCAACTGTCGCATAATTATATAGATGGGCGCTTCTGAAACAATAAATAAACGTAGTCGTATACGTCAGCAAATTGCTAAACAGGAACAGGCTGCTGGTGTTGGTGACGCATACTTTAATGCGGTAAGAACTTCTCTTCAAAGTTCATTTAGATTTTTATTAAGAATTAATGGAATTCCCTTTGCCTTGGTTTCAGACGTTGATCGTCCCAATCCACAGTTTGGCGCCACAAAAGATTTTCAACTTTTAAACTGGAAATTTAAATACCCTGCAGGCACTGTCGCTTGGAACGATGTTAATTTTACAATTAGAGAAGTATTTGAAAATAGCGTTGTTGACTCTGTTGCTGGTATTGTTTTAAATAAATATAAGGCGATTGGCCATGATAATCCGATGCAGGTTGATTCAAATAATTTAAAAGATATGAGCAAATCTGCCTTAATGGCATCATTAGGAGATGTTATAATAGAGGTTATAAATCCCGAAGGTGACATATATGAGCAATGGAGACTTCACGGTGCTTTTATTAAAAGCATTTCTTTCTCTAAACTTTCCTATGGTTCGCCGGCCTTGGTGGGAACGACAATCGGCCTAAGTTATGACTGGGCTACATTAACGTACACCGATGATCGGGGCAGACAAAAAACTTATTAAAGAGGCATGAATGAAACAGTTTAATATGGATGACTCATCCGGAGCGCACGAGCTTAATGGAATGACTCATTATGTTACTTTGCCAACAAGGGGCGCACATTATTCTAAAGATCACCCACTTTTTGGTCAAGAAACAATTGAAATAAAAATGTTAACCACCAAAGAAGAGGATATTTTAACAAACACTTCTTATATAGAGAAAGAAGTCGTGTTGGATAAATTTTTAGAAAGCATTATTGTTAATAAAAATATCAAACACAGTATATTACACGATACAGATCAAATGGCAATATTGATAGCTTCAAGAGTTGAAGCATACGGTGAGGATTATCCTATTATCATTAATTGCCAAAAATGTACTGAAGAATATGACCATGATATTGATTTATCAAGTATGTTAAAAAATGAAATTGAAAGTGAATTGGAAACTACGGGCCACGGTACATCAATTGTGGAGTTACCTAAATCACAAGCGACTCTAGAATTTCGGAATCTCTTGCCGTTTGAAGCCCAATCGATTGAAAAGACAATTGAAAGAATGAAGAAAAACGGAATTAATACAAGTTTCGTTAATGAATTTTATCAACGTATTATACAAAGTATAGATGGCAATACAGATGGTGAGGTGATTGCCAGTTTTATTAAAAAAATGCCCATTAGAGACTCTAGAGTACTAAAGAAGGCATATGAAGGCTCTATTCCAAGAATAGATACCAATTTTCAGTCTACATGCAACGCTTGCGGACATGAAAATAAAGGAGGTTTGCCCATTCAGGCGAGCTTTTTTTTCCCTGAATTCTAATTATGTAAAGGGTGTATATGAAAATATGATGATATTTATTTGGAAAGCTGGTTGGACGTATAGAGATATATACAACATGCCGATAGGCAAAAGAAACTGGCTTTTTGACACTTTCGCTGAAATAAACGAGAAAGCGATGACGCCCCCGGAAGAGGAATAATAAATGGCTCCCAAAACCAACGCCGAATTGGCTGCTGCAATTGCGGAGAAACTCCCAGAGCTAGCCGGCCAGTATGCAGAACTAAAAACATTCCAAAAGGGAATGACCCTCCTGACCGCTGGCCTTAAAAGCAACGTGTCGGCAGTGGTTGGTGCTCTTGTAGAAACCCAAAAGGCGAGCGTTGAAGCTTCAAAGGTTTTGGGCGCAGGGTTCAACGCAGAGGTCCAAAGATCTTTAGAGCTTTTTAAAGAACTTTCAGGTGAAAAGGGACTTGGCATTAAGCTTGAAGACACCAAGCAGGCTGCTTTTGAAATAGGAAAAACTTTTAAAAACACGGCGTTTGAAACAAGAGATTCTATGGACACCATGTCAGCCGCGACAAGTAAATATGCCAATATAGTGAAAACATCAGACATGGCCGGCATGTTAAAAACTTTTGCCTTTCAAACGGGCATGGGCGCTAAAGGAGCTTCTAGCTTTGCAGAAAAAATGATTGGCTTATCAGATGCTATGCACAGGCCGCCAGAACAATTATTAAAATTATCATCTGAGCTTATTAATACAAATATTGCCTTTGGTTCAACTGATGACGCGGTTGGAAGACTAGCCTTAAGGACAGACAAATTTGCTCATTCTTTGGGTATTTCTGCCGAAAAGGTGAAAGGCTTGTTGGGTGGCATGATGACAATTGGTGACAGACAGCAAGCATCTGCACGTTTATCACAAATTGGGATGATGGTCTCGCAACAAACTGGACAAGATGTCGATGTTGATATTCAAGGATTGTTAAGTTCTGATCCCAATGTGCAACTAAGCGCGTTCAAAACTACTTTAAAGTCGCTTTCTAAGGCCTCGCGCAATTTAGACCCATCGCAGCGAAGAGCGCTGGCTCTTTCATTAGTACAATCAACGAAAGGGGGAGCGGCGATTGGGTACAAAGGCGTCCAAGCCGCCTTGTCTGACTACACAAAGATAGACAAAATAACAGACGACGCAAAAGACCGTCGCGCCGCTGTCGACAAGGCTGCTGAGAGTCCGGGCGCATTCGGAGGATTTTTCAATAAACAGGGAGGTCTGGACGATGCACGGGTTAAGGAGTTTGCCACCATCGCCGCGAAAGCTGAAGAGGCCTTTGCTGCGAAGAGGCTGGATTTTGTCACCGACAGCCTCAAAACTGCGACCCGCTCAACAAAAAATCTTGTTGAGTTGGCTTTAATTGCCGACAAGAAGAGCTTGGAAATACTTAGTGCGACTTCTTCATTCGTAGGGAGTACTATACAGAGCCTTTCAAACATAACACACACTTTTATAACGGCCCTCACCGCTGCCGGCAGCAATACTGTAAAGCAGCTAGCCGCTTTGAAAAAACTACAAGAGGACATCGCAGATCTGCAAAGAACCACAGTAACAAATGCAGCCGCCATCGCCCGCAGGGCGGTGAGACCGACCCCGGGCGGCACATCGACGCCATGATGCCCGGGCGGTAATTAATACTCCATAAAAAAATGTTGGAGATATTTATAGTATGACAATAACTTTAGGAAATACATTAAAGGGTCTTCTTGGTGGCGGCGGCCCTTTAACTGATCAATTGTTTGGTTCTGCTGGCAACGATCCGACTTTGAATAGCGCCTTGCCGGCAGAGGCAAATATAAGAGAAAAATTGTGGTTTTCCAATATCCGCATTAAATTTCCAACAACGGCAGGGTCCATGCCATATTTGAATAGCTTTGGTGGCCAGTCGCTTTCTTTTCCGGCGTACATATCAGCGTTTTCAGATACGTTTTCACCCTCTTTTAGTCAAGTGTCGGTATACGGAAGAACTGATTCAATACCGGTATATAGTAAAACTTCAAGAAGTATCTCTGTTTCGTTGGTAATTCCTTGTTTCGACGCCAACGATGCAAACGAAAATATGAAAAAGATAAATCAGTTTATTAAAAATCTTTATCCGTCTTATAAATCATTTAAGGGTGATTTAGTTTTATCTTCACCGCCCTTAGTTAGAGTTCGGTTTGCAAATTTGATTTTAAATCATGAGTTTGGAAACGGGCTGCTTGGATATATCAAAAGTTTTAGTTGGAATTTTACACCTTCTGATGGTTTTTATTTTGGCAAGGACAAGAATAATACCAGCAATTTATTTTTTAGGTCATATACTTTATCGTTTAGCTTTGACGTATTACACGAGTCTGTGATTGGTTTTAAAGACGGGGCCTTTAACTCTTCAAACCAGAATTATCCGTATAGAACGGCGACAGACATTCAAAATCCGATACAATCTGGAAAAATTCAGTCAAATCCAGCAATTTCCAAAGATGTCAACGAGGCAAAACTTTTAGGAGGAGGATAACCATGACAGTTTCCAGATACTCTACAACTTCAGAGCAAGTGTTGGTAGATAGTGATTATAAAAAGGTTTATTCAGAAAAGTTCAATAAAAATAAAAGACTTTTTTTGTCGAAATTGGCGACATTAAATATAAAATATCCAGAATTTTCCGACGTTTTAAATTTTGATTATGCTAGCCATGTTTGGTCTGCGGGGGATAGATATTATAAATTGTCTTTTCAACACTATGGAGATCCTCAATATTGGTGGGTTATTGCTTGGTTTAATAAGAAACCAACCGAGGGTCATGTTTCTGCCGGCGATATAATAAGGGTGCCAAAGCCAATTGGTGAAGTGTTATCGACTTTGGGGTACTAAATGAGTTCGATAGATTTTTACAGTCCATACGCAACAACGAAAGAAAAGGACCAGATGAAGCAGGCTATGCTGACACAGGTCTTACTTCCACAGATAAGTAATAATAGTAATAAAGAATTATTTGAGTTCTTTAAGGGCAAAAAGACAAATTTGCTTGATAAAGAATTTCTTAACGATAGTAGCAAAATAGTTTCTTTAAATTCTGCATATGGATGTGATCTTGAGACACAGTTGAGGTTTATGTGGTCCAAAGACAGGGTAAAACACATAGAATTTATGCAGTCCATAAGGCCAGAACAGCTTGCTGTGTTGGTCCCATATGCTAGATTTTATGTATCAGATAACGCTGTTAATGCCCCTAACGCTGTTTTAAAAAATGCTCTTCCAGTAGCGTTTGATAAAAGTTTTGATACAAATTATTTTAAAAGCAATCTTAATAACATTTCAAGAGGCGAGGCTGCGGGTATCAAGTCGATTCGTGTCAATAAAGCTTATAACGTTACAGCAGATTATGATCCAATAACCTTGAATGCCAGTTTTTTCTTTTCCTCTTACGATGTTTTAATGAATAAACCGGCAATTGATCGAGAGTATCTATTTGGTTTTAGTTATGGCGGCAACCGTGCAGGCGCAGCCACAAGACGTTGGAATTTTAATAATTTTTCTCTAGAAGAAGTAAAAAATATTTCGTATAAAGAATTGCTGACCATATCTGGTACTGGTAAGTTCAAATTGTTTTTAGAGTATGGCTGGAGCGTTCCGACGAATGTTTCGTCAGAATTGATCAGTCCAAGCGAAAAGGCACTAATTGAGAAATTTGAAAAGGTTTTTTATGCTATCTCGCCGGTAACACATAATATCGGCTTTAATGAAGATGGTAGTTTTTCACTCGATGTTGAATATGTACCAGTCCCTATCCGCACCCTAACAGAGACAAACGACTTTAAAGCTTCTTTCTTTTCTGATAGTGGGCTTTTTAATATGTTGAAAGACGATTTGAGAGTAGATCATGCGGGTTTAATAAAGGAAATAGAGGAAAAACAAACAAAGATTAAAAATATAAAGGCCATTTTGAAAGCCGGCGACAAGGATCCCCAAGTAAAAACACAATTAAATAAAAGCATAAAAAGGTTAGAGGCGGAAATAAAGGGGAAAGCCCCGGGACCAGTTTACACAAAAGCAATTATACAAGCATTAAACAAGAATAAAAAATATACTTTAAGTTATTCTATTGGTCATGAAGAGGGCATCCTCAAGTCGCCCACACCAGAGATAACAGTTACTAATTATAAAACCCGAGTTTATGTTAAAATTGACAAAATCAAGGAAGGAAAACCAGTAAATTCAGCAAAGTTCCAAAAGGAATATACCCTTCCATCGTTTATGACAAAGATAGAGAACTATGGCGCCGAAAAAAAGACCCGGGCCGTCCAATTCGCAGTCGCATTCGCAGTCGATGATGCGCTTGAAGCCGCGTTAATAAAGGAGAAAGTACCCAAATTCTTAGAAAATGGTAAAATGGTGTCACACATATTAAAAAATGTGTTGCCTGAGACTATCCCTTCTATTAAGGACACCAAGATGGCAAACCCCGGTCTGCCCCAAAGTCAAATCGCCGGGTGGGCAGCAACGAAGAAAGACATATATGCTACACAAATAAATTTCGTTTTTCTCAAGGACTTTTTGGATTTGATGTATCGGTTTGTAGATGGTCAGAACGGAATGCAGTTGCCGGTTTGTATTTTGGGCAACATCGCAGCACCGCTGCCAAATGGCTATAAATATTGGTGTAATATAGGAGACATTCCCATAGAAATAAACAGGCTCACCGCCATATTATCAAACTTTTTCAATAAAAGACCAATGGCTTCTTTGAACGATTTATTACACTATATTCTTCAAACTGCTGTTCCAGATATCATGACCAATCCCGAAACAAGATCGGGGCTGCCTACAATATCTTTTCCGTATTTTAATTTTCAAACAATCAAGTGGCTGTCTGATTCTAAAATAAAACCAACTTTATTAAATCAGTTGTTGCGGGGTGAAGAGAAAGCACTTATTTCATTATCAGAAAAGTACTTTAACGATTCAGCATTCGGTGCAGGTTTGGGCTGTATTTTTGTTGGCCAAACTTCAAGTTTACAGCATGAGAACTCAAATGTCTTCATATCTAAAAGAATAGAAGCCTTTTCACAGAATTTTTTCAATAATGAGAAAAAAATAATAGATGCCGGCATCGGCAAGCTGGTCATCGGCGCATCTGATGGCCTGTTAATCTCTATGAATTTTGGGTCGAATACTGACGCGTCTTTGAAAAACTTGAATTATGAATTTTCCAAGACTCGGGGTGGAGGCTCTGCTCAAATTATATCGGCCAATTTTCAATATACTATGAACGCCACTCTGTTTGGAAATAGAATTTATGAATTTAGTAATTTAGTTTTTGTTCCAAGCTATTCTCTTGGTAAAATGAATCCGTCTGTATCCGAGGGAAGTTTGGATCAACTTAAGACAGACGATTTTGAGATTGCCGGCCTGTATGCAGTTGCTAGTGTTACTGACAATCTGGATTTAACAACAAACACATATCGTAAAACAATTACCGGAAACACCGTCTTAAGAGAGTCTAGGTTAATAATAAATCAACTTAAATACGGCGGCCCCTATAGGCGCTCGCCCGACGCCAAGATGCGGTTCCCCGCCTTAGCCAATACATCTTTATCTGTTTATGTGTTAGACAACGCAGATGAAATTGATATACTTAAGCCGCGACAGAAGGATCTCGCGATCCCGAAGGCCGGCCCACATGACGTTGAATTGCCCCCTCCGGAACAAGTGGTAAAAGAACACAAAGAAGCACTCCAGCCCGGATCGGAAAAGGTGCAAAAGGCAGTAAAGGCGGCCGGAAAAGATCTGGATAGTTTATCGAAAGAACTGGCTGCGGGCAAATATGGAAAAAAGAAGACGAAAGCAGAGTTGGCTGAATGGAAGAAGAGCCGTGCCACGAGCGACACCGACACGATCGCTGACCAATACCAGAAGTGTAAAGATGCGGGCCAGTGCCATTGAAATGAAAGTGGGGGATTCAAATTAGCTAATTATCATTATGAAAGAAATTAATATCAAAGAATTGTTGGCAGAGTTTGAAGACTATTCACCGAATCTCGGTGTTACTTCTTCTGATGTTACTTCTAAAAACGCTGGACATCGCCACGAATATATAATTGATGAAAACGGCAACGGCGAAGCTTACTTGGCTGTCCATCCCAACAATCCAAAAATAAAACATAAACATATAATTAAAAATTATATTGTTT
>Ga0208299_1002946_pt1 | contig 11059 bp, 9 predicted proteins | sample 15_taG_FD_184089 | JGI IMG/M metagenome (GOLD analysis project Ga0208299, IMG submission 184089) | Marine viral communities from the Subarctic Pacific Ocean - 15_ETSP_OMZ_AT15312 metaG (SPAdes) (version 2) | ecosystem: Environmental > Aquatic > Marine > Oceanic | place: Pacific Ocean | collected...
TCGCTGTATGATTATTATGGAACTTGCCGCTTCTATAAATCATAGAACACTCTTCTTTGTCATCGAACGCTTGAAATAACATTAGCTATAGACTATTATTTTCTTTTAAAGAAGTCAAGTATCTTTTGTGATTAAGAATGGCTTCGGATAAGAAAACTGTTGCGTCGTATATATCTGCAGTTTTCATAATCTTCATTGCAGTTTTTTTAATTTTTTTGTATATATGCTTATTTGTCGACAAGTTAAGACCAGTTTCTATAAGTCTTATGTCCATATATATATCAAACAAGTAGGAATCTGAATATTTGTTTGCGAAATCTTCATATAGCGGAACAGTAGGTTTCACCCCTTCAGCGGATTTGTCGATAAACTCGTTTTTTCTCTTAATTTTTCTCGTTTTAGTCTGAAAAGTAGAAGTCAATACATCAGTTGAGATGCAGTTAAAAACTTTAACTACCTCTATAAATGGAGAGTCTTTCACAAAAGAAGTATAACTTGCAAACATATAACGTTTAAACGCCTCAAAGCTAATATATTCTGATTGGTAATAATAATTGGCAAATAACTGCGATGTGTCATATAGCCCATATCCTTCCATATATCTTTTCATTGCTTTGGAGTTTAAATTCGCTACTATGGACCATGGAATGTTTTTATTAACATAAAAACCAAACGCGCCGGCTGCGTGTACGTACTCTTCAAAAAAATCATTGGAAAGATAATTTTTCCATTTCCAATTGTCATTATCATACTGATCATTTGCAAATTCTATAATCAAACCACTGCAGTTGTTACTTACTTCGTTAGAGGCCAAAAAAGATGTTTTAGTGAGACTAAACTCCGGAGCGCTCATTACAAATGCCAACAATTGAGTCATATAATCTTTAAAATCAATTATTTTATTTCTTGCTCCAGTGTCAATTAAAAAGTTATTAATAAAAGGATCATTTACTTCGGTGATAAAGTATTCATCATAAAGAATATTTATGTCTACCCAAGATTTCACTGGTTTTGTGACATCTATAAAAGATGATATGCAGGTTCTAGTGCTGTTAACTGCTGCTTCAATTGTGTTTGAAAAATCAGTATATGCATCTGCTACAAAATTTAAAACGATATGATTATTCCTTATTGACTTTAAAAATGTAGTATCTGGATATACAAATCTTCCAACAGTATCGACTTTGCCAAAAAAAGGTTTTTCATACCAAATGTCAATTGGTTTTGGCACATTCGTTGGATATATCTCATCGGACACCTTAAAATATTTTCGTTGAATAAAAAGATTATCAGATGGCATGCCATTTTTGGCTTGAGGTTCGAATGTTATTGTTTTACTCAATGTTGTGTTCCTTAAATGCTGCTCTGACCCCTTTCTCGTTGCCTATAGCGACGAATCGTTGTCGAGCTGTGCGGGCGTTCTTGACTTCGTCCCTAGCGGCTTTGAGCACCTTCTTGCGCGCTTCGGATGCTGCAGCGGGGTTCTGCGGGTTATAAGGTACATCGTTGTAGTCGGGATCGCGATATACGTGGCTGTATATAAGACTCACCTCGCGTTCGACGTCGCTGGCCCATTGGGCCGCTTTGAGTGCTTTAGCTTTCGCCATGCCGGGAACCTTACCGGACTTCGCATCTTTCGCTATCTGCATTGCATTTGTAGTCTCAATATTAAGTTTCTTCCTAGCTTCTTCTAGCGCGATGTTCGAGCGCTTCTTTGGTGAAAAATGATAACTAGCGCCCACAACAGTTTGTAGTTGACCCCCTGCAGTATAAGATATTTCAATGGTGGTGATCAGATAATAAGCGTTTAACCAAAACCACTTGCTTGCGGATCCAAGATTGATTGTTGGCGCGCAGAGCCACAATACCTGTCCTACTTGAAAATTAAGAACCCCGACCAAAGTAAGTTCAATTTCAAAAAATGTCGGTATAATACCAATTTTCGAATCTTCAGAACTTTTATTTTTAAAGTAAGCAACTTTTTTCTGAGCATCATCGTTCATTTCGCTCAATTTCATTTTTTTAACCACTCCTGAAGTTTGCCCTCCTAGGAAAAAATTAGGAATAAGCTGGTTTCGATTTGCTTCTAAGCTGCCATTAGCCTTTTCCATACGTTGTCCGTTTGCTCTTAAAAATATATATACACCATAGCGTGCGCCATCTGAGCTTTTAGCATTTCGTGATATTTTATAGCCGGAATCAAGAGGGTAAGTATAAAATTGTAATGAATAATTATTACTAGGATTGGTCCTGCTGAGGTGAACGTGCTTCTTTTGCTGAGTTATTTGGATCATTCTCATAATCAGCTTTATGAACTCTAACATTGTTAAAGATGTTTTGTATTTGCCCACCAATTCATCAGCAAGCACTTTTTGCAAATTTGAAATTGATATTGGCAAATTGTATAACTCCGTAACCTCTTTTACATTAGTCGCTAATTTTTCTAATTCTATCTTTGCTAGCAAAAAAGTAACTTTTTTAACTTCTTTCGTGGTGCTTGAATCAGGACCGTAAACTCGTTGACATCTTGCAACAACTCCACGCATCATTGTGTTTTCTAATAACTTGCCGAACGCAATGTATCTTACTTTTTTAAGATTTCTTAATTCCTTTTCAAAAGTAGTCTTGTCTAATACTGTTCCTTTCGTTTTAAGCTTATTAATGTTGCTTGTTAACTCTTTTTTTCTGTTTTGAGTTTTCGGATTTGTCGAGGATGCCGAGAGCGCCTGGCGTTTCTTCTGCAACTGCTTGACGGCGGCAGCTGCAGCTTTTCGTTCTTGCCGGCGCTGTTTTTGGCTTTTTACAGGCTTTGAGGACGCCTTGTGTTTGCCGTTAAGGTCCTTAAAAGCATCAAGAAACCTAGTATCTTGTTCGTGTAGTGATGTCATATATGAAGTAATCTGATTTTTATCAAGCGGTATTTCTTTAATATCGCTTTCTGGATCGGAAAAAATGACATGTTCCAAAGCCTTACCTATTGCGTTTATTCTAATATTATCTCGCTCTTCTTTTATCGATTGCATTTTATTGTTAATTGAGGCCGTCGCCTTCGCTATCTTGCGGTCCTTTTTTTCTTTTGTTTCTTTAATCTTGGCGACCTTCGCCATGGCTGTTTGCAGTTCTTGTGACAGATGGCCGATCTTCCCGGCCTTCCAGGCGCTGTTGGCTTCGCTGTCGCTGTCTCCAGTTGCGGACTCACCTTTTCTCCATGCGCCGGCGTATCTTTCATATGCATCATCAAGGCTGATGGCGCCGACCGATTTTATGAGATGTTGCTCTGCTTCAAGCTTGGCTTTAGCTCTCCCGCCGGCATGCCAACTTTTATATTTATAGTTGTCCTTGAGCTTCCAGCCTTGCGTGGTATCCATGTAGGCCTTCTTCGACGGCGTCATAGAACGCAGTTTGCTAGTAATTGCACTCTGAATGGCTTTTTTAGCGTAGTCCGCGGTAATCGTATTTCTATCGCCTATGATAGCGTCCGGATCTTCATCCAAGATCTCCTTTTCTACTTTGGCGTCGAGTCCTTTTAGTTCTTCATTAAGCGTTTTTAGTGCCGCATTGCTTTTGTTTTGTTCTTCTTTGAGATCCACATCTAAAAAGTTCATTATATCATTATTGTTTAATAAACCCTCTTCATACCCAAACAATTGCACTTTTACTTTCGTTTTAAGATTTTCATCAATTGATAAAGTACTGGTCTTGAACTGTAAATAGCTAATATATGTTTGATCAGAGCCTTCTAAATTATATTTTTGTAATAAATCTTTATTCATAGATTTATATTGAATCACCAACTTTAATTTAAATAACGATGCAGGGCCACCGGCAGCTCCATAGCTTTTAAAAACGTCGGCATAAGTTTGAACTGCACCTGGAATCTTTTCGAAAAATGTATTAATAGAGTCAAAAAGCAATACTAAGTCCACATTATATAGTTTTCCAGTAAGAGGGTTGGTATTCCCGTCAATATTCATATTAAGAGATTTTAGCCCAACAGTATGACCGCTGTAAAAATGCCCTTTTTTCGAGTTAGTAATGGAATATTCAACATCATTAGGTTGTAAAAGAGGAATTGGTATTTGGGAGTTACTTTTATTATCGACAATATATAATTGAATAGCTGGGATTAATTGCGCATATTCATGCGGCATCAGCCGTTCTAAAAATGTCATAGAACTTTGGGTAATAGAGTCTAATTGATTGAGGATCGATACCGGCATTGTTCGAACGTAATCTAAGTCTGGCCACCAGCCACCGGCCGCAAAAGTGCCAGGAAAATTAGCATAATAATCTAGCAAAAACATTTGCTTATCAAATAGATTTACATCGGCGCCATCAGCTGGCTTATTATCAGCTGCTTTCTTGGAACCAGCAACTTGAGCATTCTTTTTAGCTTTTGCAGCAGGCTTGTCTGATGGCTTCTTTGCCTTCGCGAGACCCTTTATCCCTTCTACCATATTATATCTCCATAGCGGATAATAATTCTTCTAATGGATATGGAATATATAAAGTATCTCCCACGGAAACATCTGTTTCCAATGGAGTACCGTTATAATACGCGATTACCCACCAATAAAGAGGATCTCCGTAGTACTCAGCCGCTAGTTTAAAAAATCTATCTGAAGAGGTCCATATATGCTCTGAATACACTAAAGTGGGGACATCTTTCATTTTTAATTCTTTAAACTTATCAAAAGAAAAATGAACGATATAAGGCACATCTCTTTTATTTAATATATCATGATATTCGGGTGCGTTATTTGTTATTATTCTTGTATTTCTGTATCTGTCTATAGCCATTTGTTTACGTAGTCCTTATTATTTCGCCGTGGCGGATCCGGGCGTTGGCGGGCCCTTAAGCTTGCTCGGGTTCTTTGGCTTTGGTGCGGCTTTTGGCTGAGCCTTGTCAGAAGGATTACGGCCCAGCAGCGCTGCAGTGGCTTTCGCGATCTTGCTCCCGAACAGCAGTGAAGCAGTTCTTCTGGCAATCCCCGGCGGCGAAAATGAAGCATATATATGTCCATCGTTGGCAGTTGTAAATTCACTGCCTTGCCACCCCATAGCTTCACTATGAAGAACTCTAAAATTAAATATAACTTGAAATTTTCGCTCCATATATGGATCTTGCCCTCCTCCCTTTGCGGCCGTGCCATCGGCGGTGCCTGGATGTATTTCTAAATTAGTTATATACCCTTGTAGTTCAGGGATGTATTTTCCATCTAATATACTAAGTTTAAAAAATGGTGGCGCTTGTAAAGCTTGTAAGCCTGATTTCATCGCATATGACGGATAAGTAAATTGAACAAATTTGCTTATATTCGCAGTTAAATTAGCTGTATCGCCGGATCCGGCCAAGGACATAAAATCCACTTTAATCGATCTAGCAGTATGCGAGTAGGTGGCAATTGGATCCATCTTTCCATATGCTTGTTCTTCTGCCCATTTAGTGTCGAACTTTTGAGTTATCAATAACTTTGTTGTGTTTTTAAAAACAACTGTATTGTTATCTGGAACGTGTAAAGCCGTTATTGCAATATCTACGCCCCTTAAAGATCTAGCTGCTCTTTCATTTAAAACAAAATATTGTTGAGGATCATATCCAGCGTCCACTCCTGCCATTTAAAAAATATCTCCCATATTTATCCTACTGTAAACTCAAACGTTTGATCGATCACTTTCTTTGCAGTCTTTGCAGAATGGCGCGCCAATACATCTTCATCCAACTTCAGAACTAAGTTAATAGTTTGTTCTCTAGTCATGTCTACTGCCGGCGCCATAGTTTGCGTTGGCGGCGGGTTGGTTATGTTTGCGATTACGCTACCCATTGTTTCTAGGTTTTTGTTGTTTATAACACTGCTTGCTGGCGGCGCTACTGTTAATTCTGGTTTTGCTTTGCCATCGCTGGAATCACCGGTAATTATTGCTTGGCCCCACTTTGTTAACGCTGCTTTAGATCCGATTGAATCGATGCCATTCGCATATCGCGGAAGGCTGTCTGTCCCGTCTTCGAAAAGGCCAGCGGCCATGCCGCCGGCGGCGGCGAGGCCGAGGCCGATAGCAACCGGCGCCGCCACGAAGGACAGAAGCGACGCGCCTAGGCCGACGGCGAGCCCGGTGGCACCCGCGAAGAAGCCTTTGGTGACATTCTTTTTCGTGTCGCTGCCTTCCATCGAGTCAATGGCCCCCTTCAACCATTTCCCAGTCTCAAACGCGGCATAGCCTACGGCGACGAAGGCTCCAGCGAGGCCAAGTTTGCCGGCGAGGGTCTTAATAAGACCCCCCGCGCCTCCGGAGGCGCCTTTAAAGGCGTTCATCAGCGGTGTGAGCATTTTGGTAAGAAACCCCGCGCCGCCTAGCCCGCCGGCAAGCATCAAGGCGCCTTGTAAAACTTGAAATCCCATAGTTACAAAAAGCATTATTGGCGCAAAGCCTGATAAAAGACCTGTCAAATTAGTTACTTTTTTATTTACCCACTCTAGAGCGTCAGCCAACAGGCCATCGGCTACTATAGCATTTTCTGCAGCTGCTGTGCGGTTCTGAATTTCCGTAGTCGCATCCTTACTTTCAACTTTTAGTGCTTTAATCCCTTTGGTCTCTTCTTGTATTTTAGCAGTTGCTTCTGCTATAGTATCCATACTGTCGTCGGTAAATATTGCTTGAGCGATATCTACTGTCGTATTTAACTGTTGTGCTACTAAATCTTTTTCCCATCGATTCATTTGCTGGAATGATTTACCGCTAGCGATCATAGCTTCTCTAAGTTTTTGAATTCTTTCCTCTTCTGTGGCATTTAGCATTTCCATTGAATTGATGAGAGGACCACCTAACACAAAATTCAATTTAGCTGCGGCTTCTGCTGCGCCTTCAAAAGTATCAAACTTTTTAGCAACATTGATTAAATCGCTCATCTCAACTCCAGCTAGATGCGCTGTCGTCGCTAGCTGCTTAAACATTTCAATGCCCTTTTCCTTTCCGTACCTAGCCAATAAAGGCATTTGCGCGTTGAACTGTTGTAGCATTTTGTTTGGACCCATTCCCAATGCTCTTCCGAATTTAGTTAAATCTTCGGTCAATTCCCTGGTCTCTGCAGGGCCAATCTTTAATACTTTTAACATTTTATCCATAGAGGCACTAAAAGTATCCGTTGAGACTCCCAATCTGGATAATTGCAACGACATTTCACCCATGCTTTTTTGTTCTTTTTCGGATAATCGAGTAAAAGCAGCTGAAGACATATATAAGCCGCCCATTGCATTTTCAACCTCATTCATTGCAAAGCCCTGTTTGCGCATTGTAACAGATAACTCTTGCGCTGCCAAGCCAAATTTTTGAGAAGCACCGGTGACTTGAACGATTCGCTGATCTAGATCTTCATACTTTTGTTGCAGAGAGTCAACCCCAACTAAGGACTTTTTTGAAAAATCTGCTGCTTTTTTGAATAAATCTTTGCCAAGGTTCTTAACCGTTTTCATTAAAACTTTTGGCGAAAACGCTTTTGTAAATGCTTTTTTTATTCCTTGTGCAGTAGCTTCTAATGCTTCGGCGTCTCCGGATGCATCAATCAGCAAATCAGCAAAATCTGCTGTTGTGTCTTTTATTCCTAAAGTTGCTTCTAAACGATTTTGCGCTACGCCTTCTGCTATTTCTTGAATTTTTAAATTTTTGGCGTCGGCCTCTTCTGCCTTCTTGCGTTCTTCATTAGCTTTACGTAGTGCCCTTACTGTATCGTTAATGGTATCCAGCTCGTCGGCGGTGAGGCCAATTATCTTGTTCAGCTCTGTCTTTTGGCCCTCCAGCGCTTTATCTTGCTCGCCCAAAAGATTAAGCTTAGCTTCTAGGGCTTCTCGTTCCTTTAAAACTTGTCTATATTTACCAGCTTGCTGCTTTTTGTTTTTTTTGTTGAACTGCCCTTCTTCCTTTCTTTTTTCTGCTAATGCCGCTTCAAGTTCTTCCCTCTTGGCGGTGTTTTCATTGATGCTTTTCTGAACTTTTTCTATTTCTATCGCCTTTTGTAAACGAAGGCTTTCTGCCTTAGCGATTTCTTGATTGAGAAGTAAGGTTTTTTCTAACTCAGTAGCGTATTTGAATTGACCTCCTAAGACATCTTGTATGCTTTTTACTATTTCATCATATGATTGTTTAATGAGACCCGATTGAATGCTTCCGTCTTCCATCTTTTTACTTAACTCTGTAAAAGCAGAAGATCCGGTTACTCCAAGATCTTCCATTGCTTCTTTAAGAAGTTTAGCATTTTCTATTTGTTGTTTTAGTTGTTCGGTGCTTTTCGTAATATCATCAGCCATTGGTTAGTTTCCTTATTTCAATGGCCATTTAATGCCCGTCTCTCGTTCAAACTTTTGAACTGCTCTGTCTAAAGCATATCGATTATTTAAGACTTTTGGATCATTTAATCCATTTTGCAAATAAGAATCCATATATCTTTTTTCAGATGCTAAAACGGCAGTAAATGCTTGGATATCACCAGGACTACCTTTAAGATAGAATTGTGAAAAAGAAATACCAGAAGGCGCAAACATATAATAAAGAGCTTGTTTGACTTTAGCTCCAAAACGGATTAAAGAAACGCTTTCGTTAAGCAGCTTTGCTTCATTGAGATCGATAATTATCTTTTCTTCCATAGAGATAAATAGTTTTAATATTAAAAACGGGAAGAACTGCAAGAGTTATTTTTTTGAGGCCTTTTTGATGTTCTCGTTTTCTTGTGTTTTATGTTCTGAGAGTTTCTCAAAATACCAATTTCTGAGACCTATAGGCAAGCTATATAATTCAAATAAACTCCAACCTCCATAGTATTTCATATAGAAGAATTGCTCGTATATAGTCTTTATGTAATCAGGATTGAGGCCAAAAAAAGTCCGCATTAAGCGGAACCTCCACTTCACTTGCAAAATCGCATTCTTCGCATTCAAAATTGCATTCAAAATTGACAGAAGGCACAAGCTTGGAATAAGCAGCTCTGAGATATCGACTATCTAAAGCAGACATTGAAGCGATATATGATTTTACATATTGCCTATCAGAATTGCCATTAACTGCGTGAATCATCTTTTCATATTGACTTGTAATGATTCCAGTTTTTTTCTTTTTTGTCTTTTTTGTTGATATATCATCTTTAAGAAGTTTTAGTTCTAATTTTGTATTGGTTCTCGGAATTGGTAACATAATAGTTTTTCTATCATAATCAATTTGAGCATCAAATTCATCCAAATGTGAAGTAAAATCACCATTAGTCACTTCATTTAAATCAAAAACATACGTCTGGAGATTGGCACAAGAAGGGCAAGTATATTTTGTTTCGTATTCTGGACCATATCCATAAAGGCGACAAGCCACCGTAAGAGCATTTTTATCGCCAACAAACATATCTTTAACATTAACTTGTGGCGATACTAAAACTGATTGGATCAGCTTGTCAATGACAATTCCATTCTTGATATAACTTTGATTGATCAATATATCTTCTTCTTTCGTAGTCATATGTCTAATCTCAACAGTTTCTCTTTCATGAAGAGGGTGACCTTCATCATAAAAGAGTCCCTTACTCGGTAGTTCAACAATCTCCGTTGGAACAATAAATTGCATTACTTGAGTGGTAGGTGGAACATCCGTGTTTGGTTGTAGATTATCTGTTGGCGGCTCCAAGCCTAACCTATCTTGATTGTTTCTCATTTTTCCTCCGTATATGTGATTATATTATTTTTTCTTAGATTTTTTAAGTATTACTTAAAAATCTTTTTAAGCTGCTCTCTACCTTTCTTGAACAACGTCGTGAGACCAGACTTCATCGCGTCGGCGGTGGATGCCTCATATTGTACATCAGCAATCTTAAAATTTATTTTAACGGTACTAATTTCATCATTATTATAGTTTGAAGGAGAGCCGAAAGTGACACTTTGAGGAACCGCGCCTCGAAAGATCCACGATTCAATACTGTCACCATTTGCTCCAATTTTCTCTAATATTAAATTGGCTGCTTCACGATTCTTGCCGTGAATTTTGGTTAACTCTCCCAATAGATTGCCGCGTGTTTTGTGGTCCTTCCAGTCATACCCCAAAGCCGTGAGCCAGTCATACACAATCCTACTGCCGTTTTGATCATATGATGATATGTCTATGAATTCTATTTCAAGATCTTCCCATACATAGTTTTTGGCTTCTATGGTTTTTCTTACGCCAAATAGATTAGTATGTTCTATTAACTCTATAGAAAATTTAGGAGGGGACCATGAAACCTGTGCATATGATTCAATCTTACCAACTACACCAGTCTCTTCGGCCTGAAACTCTACGTTAGCTAGCCATTGATAGCTTCTTTTAGGCTCTACATCTCTGGAGTTCCAAAAGGTCATACATTAAGATCTTGATTCCACATTAGTATTTACTTTAGTACCGAATGTCTTTAATGTGGCGCTATCATACGTTATTGTTAATGTATAATTGACAATCTCGTCATTATCATAACTAACTTCACCGAAATCTACTCCTGATAAAAATGGGTTAACCAAAGTCCATGTTTCCACTGGGGCGCCCAGAGCGTTGATTTGAGATATTTTTATTGCTCCTAACGCCTCGCTTGTCTTTGCCTTGGTTAAGGATTCTTTTGCAGTGAACTCAGTTGTAGGGGTTTTATAGCCACTATCAGCTAATATATTCATTATGATAGCAGTGGCGTCAGGAGAGCCTGGATCGATAACGGTAACGGTAAGATCTTCCCACTTAACCCGTCCTGGGTATTTAAAAGTGTGCCCAATATATTTAACTTCTTGCGTTCCTTCTATAGAAAAATTAGGCTTTTTAACTGATTTTATATAATACGATGCCAAGGGCACGGAGCCGGCTCCTAAAGTCATCAAGAACCTAAAGGCTCTTTTTGGCTCTATATCTTTATTATTCCACCATCCCATTCATTATATCTCCTTATATCTCACTTATAAATAGTCTATCGTTTTATTAATCCTCGAATGAAGCGCCAGAATCTGTAATCACAAAATCAATCGCAATGAACTCAATCGCTCGCGCTGGCTTAAGGAAAATCTTA
>Ga0208299_1002948_pt1 | contig 11055 bp, 10 predicted proteins | sample 15_taG_FD_184089 | JGI IMG/M metagenome (GOLD analysis project Ga0208299, IMG submission 184089) | Marine viral communities from the Subarctic Pacific Ocean - 15_ETSP_OMZ_AT15312 metaG (SPAdes) (version 2) | ecosystem: Environmental > Aquatic > Marine > Oceanic | place: Pacific Ocean | collected...
CTTATTAGCGGTTGATTTAAAAAAGCTAAACAATGTCGCAGATTTCGCTAATACCTTTTCAGTGTCTTGAAGATTACCCTGAAGCTGAGTTTGCCTAAATTTTTCTGCAGCCAATTGAACATTTGTAGGGTTCTGTGAAGCACCCGTTTGAAGAGCCACTATGACCATGTTTGAGTCTTCACTTATCGCGTTAAACTCACCAGCAGTTTCAGGACTTAAATCTTCATTTCTTATTCTATTAGCAGTAAGCTTTGCTTTAATGTCAGGGTTGGTCACTAACTCTATATTAGTAGCCGCAGCAGGTCTTTGTCCTACAGTTGCAACTCCATTATTGTTAACTCTTAACTCTACATTGCCGTCTGAGGTTGCGTTAGCATTAACATTGGAGTCCTCTGCAATCATTCTCCAGTATCGTTCACGGACACCGGGAAGTTTGCCTATAAAACTAAAGCTCTTTTGATCCACCCCGTTTGGCATATCAGGTCTGTGAAATATAGGACGAAGTCTAGCCTGACCATTCTGTGACACACTCTTAGTCTTTTTGTAAATAGCTGTAGTCGCAGCATTAACAAACCCAAGCACTTCTCTTCTAAATTCTGGATTAACGCGCATTCTTTCAGTAACTCTCGCAAAAATTGCAGGGTCTTCTAACTTTTGGTTAAGCTCTGCCATGAGTTGTGCTGAATTACCTGCTGTTGTCAGTCCGGGTTTTTCAGTATTATAGGACCCTTGAAGAAGAAACTCTGAACGCCCTTCCATATCTTCGTCCGGGTACTCACCAAGATTAATAAACTCATACTGGTATTTAGCCCTTTCTGCTGCCCTTAGAAGTGCAGCATTTGTGCTTTTTTGTGATGCAATATAAAGTGCATTTAGCATCTTCTCTCGTTCTATCTGTGCCTGTTGCTTGTCTCGTGCCTCTCTATCCGCAGACTCCATCGCAGCTATGTCTACTTTAGCTTCTGTTTCTAATCGAGAAACTTCTGATCTACCTTCAATTTGTTTTTCTGCTACATCTGCTCTACCTGCAATCTGTTTACCTGCTACCTCTGCTCTACCTGCAATCTGTTTACCTGCTACCTCTGCTCTACCTGCAATCTGTTTACCTGCTACATCTGCTCTACCTGTAACTCCCAGTTTAGTTCTTCCCGTCGCACCTGCCTCTTTAACATTTTGAACAGCAAGTTCTCTTCTTTGTATTAAATTCTGTTCTAGACGTTTTAAATCTCGTTTACGTTCATATTCTACCTGAGCCTTTTGTGCCTCCAGCAAAGCATCTTGCCTAGCTTTTTTAGCTTCATAAGCTCTCTCTTCTTTACGCGCAGCTTTCTTTTTTTCTTCTTGACGCTCTTCATCTGCAAGCTCACTATAACGATTAGCGGCCCCTCTAATAAATCCTGCTAATGCTAATACCATATCTATTCCTCCGTATCCATGAAGCTTTTAGGCATACTAGCCATAAATTCTTCTAGCTCCATGTCTTCAATATCCTGTTGCTGTAGTCTAAGACCCTCAGTTACAGCTTGATAATTATCGGGCCGCATTTGTTTCATAACTTTAAATACTGTTTCATCCGGAATAGCACCACGCTCTTCTTCATCTTGTGGATGAATATTATATATAGTTGCAGGAATGTCTTCCTCTTGTGCCATCTCCATAAAGTACATTGACAGAGGAAGTTTAATTATCTCTGCAGTATCCGCATTCCACGATCCTGTAGTAAAACCCCCAAAAGAAATTGTATTTACTATGGCTTCAATAGGAACACCCATCCACATAAGCTTCTTAAACTCTTCTTTTCCTGCCGGATTATCTTCTATTTTCTCAACTGTAAAATCAAAAGCCTCCACAGGATCAGATATTCTTGCAGGTCTTTCCCATCCCCACTGCCCCGGCTCATCAGTCCAACTTTGTCCCGGTATGGGCGCGTCATAGAAGTCAATGTCCTTTGGTGTTTTTGTAGGATTACCCTCTTCTTCCATCCCACCTAGTAGGGTGTTTAGGTCTATCTTTTGTGTGTAAGCCATAATTAATTCCTATGTTTTAGTCGAGTAGATGGAAAGCCGTTGCGCTCTAGGGGTTATCTTTTGTGCTGTTTGAAACTGCCTTCTAACACCTTCTGCTCTCCCAGATGGAACTCTGTTAGAGGTGTAGGCTCCTTCAGCAAAACGGCGAAGATTGTTTCTATCCGCTTGTGTTTTTACTGCCCGTGATTGTGAGGCTCTTTCCCTACTCAGAGCCGTTCCGCTAGGGGGCCTAGTCTTCTCGCCTAGTCTGGGTCTTTTTGCTCCGGGTTTCCTTCTAGCGTTCTGTCTTCCTTTTGCTGCAGAAGCTATCTTTCCAAGAACAGTCCCAGCAAAACTCCTAACTGATGCGGTTCTTACATCATCTACCATCAGTGCATAGTTTTCTTCTAAAAACTCAATGTCCTCAAGAAAATCACTACCTACAACTCCTCGCTGTTGTAGGGGCAAAGCAACGTCTAAATAAGGGTCAGCACCCATTGACATAAAGGATAGATTTTCCTCGCCTAAAAAATCCCTATTTGCATCAAAATCTACATCTAATCTTTCTTGAAGAACTGGATAGTCGTAAACATCGTCCTCATAAAATTCGATTCCACTCCCTACAGTATTTTGAAAAAACGGGTCCCAAGGAGTAATATCAACCCCAAAGTCTGCCTCGTATGAAAGGTCTGGGTCTGGATACCCCGCCCCAAAATAACTTTGATGTTGGTTAAATAAATTACTATCCGCCATGTTTATGCTCCTTCTTAAAATAGAGATCTGATATCATCAAAAACTGTGGTCATAACAGCATCACCTATTGATGCAAAAGTATCTACCAATACTTCCGTTTCATACATTTCCTTACGAAACTCTTGGTCCTGACCATACAAAGCTATCTGATGTGCGCGTTGTGCAGCATTTTCTACAGAATTATAAATCCATGACGCATCGTCTCTATACTCTTGCCAAAGCTTGTTTAGCTGTTCTTGGCTAATATTTAAAACGTTTGCAGCATTAATTCTATTCGTTTCATTCTGTGTTGTTGTATTAGCTGTATTAATACTTCTACGCCACACAGCATTAGACTGGTCAATCTCTGCAGATAGCTTTGAATTAAAAGTGTCTCTAGCTGCTTGAATTTGAGTAAGAAAACGAGAACCTGTATTTTCACTGTCCGCGTTAAACTCACGGATGGCGGCTATTCTGTTTGAATTGGCGTTGTCAATCTGTACCCCCATTTCTGAATAGAACTGATCAACTTGCATTTCTGACTTAGCGTTAAACTGCCTAACAGCATTTTGCTGTGCAGAGTCAGACACTAACTTTTGATACTTTGACTGTAAGTCAATAGTCTGTAGTTGTTGCTCTCCAGTAAGGTTTTGAATATCCAATTTTAAAAAGCTCTGTGCGTTGTTTACTGCAGTTTGTAAACGGGCGCTAAGATTAGCCTTGTCCATAGCAGCGTATGTCATAGCATTCTGCAAAGCTGTTTGTTGTTTATTATTGAGGTTTTGAGTTTGTATGGCGGAGTATCGTGCAGCATCAGCACCAGCGATGGGAATGCCTGACTCCATTATCGACTGTTGTATTGCTGCAGCGGCCATAGAGGACGCTCCTAGTCCCCTTTGCGCCATGATAGCTGTTACCTTACGAACCGCAGGTGCTGCCCATGCAGGAGGGGGCTTGCCTTCTTCTAAGCTTTTAAATAGCTCTCCCATTTGAAACTGAACGGTAGCTCTTTCGTCAAGTTGTTCAGTTTGGGCTTGTGCTATGGACTCTGCAGAAACTGCGCCCTGTATATCGCCTATAAGAGATTGACTCGATACTTGACCTTTTGCAGCCTCAAACTCAGGTGTATTTGAATCTACAAATGCTTGCACCTCTGCGGCCTGTTCTGCAGATGGTTTTGGAACCTCCAATCCTGTCTGTGATAAAAGAGATACAGGAGCCTCTCTTACCGCAGCAACTTCAGGAGCAGCAAGTATTTCTCCTGATTGCTCTTGTGTAAGGGAGGGCGCAATAATCCCAGAGGGAGGGAGTTGCGGCTCTTGATCTCCAATGCCAGCTTGTTTCTCTACTTCTTGAACAGTCTCTGAAGTTCTTTGACCCCGCAATCTTTGTGTAGGGTCTTGAGACTGTTCTTCTACAGTTTCTTCTTCTGCCATATCTTATTCCTTGTCTTTAAACAAATCCTCGGCGTGTTCTTTGTTTTCAATTTCAGCTAGTCTTTCCGTCACAGCCAATAGTTTAGCCTCTAATTCTGCACACTTTGACATTGCCATATCCCGCTGGCGGATTAGCACTTTGACTAAATTCTCTGTAATGTTAAGTTCCATCTTTCTTACTCTTCCTCTCTCGGTACATTGCCCAAAGCCTGAAGATCAAAAGAATGGAGCCGCCAACTAACATAAAAAGTTGAAGGCCCTGTTCTACCCACTGTAACCAGATAGGTGTAGACACTAAGCCAGTAGCAATAGTAGTGTCTGTAATATTCTTTAATGCATCAGGAGATTTTAGGTCCATAGTATTATACCCTTTTTTAAAGAAAAAGTCAAGTTATTTCCGCATTTCAGAAAGAGGATTATCTAGTGCTTTTCTAATCTTAGAGTTTGTTTCTTCCTGCAATGCTTTCATCTTACTAGATAAAGAGTCATCCAAACTATCCATACGAGAGTTTATCCTGTCTCGCAGAGTATTGTTGCGATCATTCTCTTTATCTATCATGGCACGAACTTCATCTTGTATAGTCTTAGTCCTGCGGTCTACATTCTCGACTAATTTTTCTGTCCGTACAATCTCATCCTTTAAGTCGTTTTTAATGTCCCTTGCATAATCCCTAGCATCCGTAGCTGACTCTTTGATTACAGCTTCTAGCTCTTTGAGATTATTCATATCCTGTCGTAGCACGGCTAATTTCTTGTCAAATCCTGATAGGTCAGGTGCCGTGTATTTCTCAATCTTTGAGCGCATGTCCATGTAGTCTTTGTAAAACTCAAAGCCTCCCCACAGACCACCGCCTATTGTACCTAGTAGAGGAAAAATAAGTAGTAGCTTGCTGCCACCTATCTTAATACCTTTGTACTCTACTTCTGCCATTGACTATCTACCAGTTGCGAATGTGATTGATTACTTCCCCCAAACATAAGGTACTGTGCTGCATTGTTCGTAGGAATAGAGCCATCAGGTATCTTAGCCCCGCTAAAGAAGCCGGGAGTGTCCTGCAGGGTTGCCTGTGTGCCAAAGAAAGTACGGCTATTACCAAGAACACCCATCACGGCTAATGTCCTGATTTGATTAGTCGAGTCATACTTGCCCTTATCACCCATCTTGCTCATAATCTTCTTTGCAACCTTTTCTTTTACTTTCTGAGCCACAGCCTTTTTAGTTTCAGGTTCTGGCTCTTCTGCTGCTTCTTCTTCCTGAGTTGTCTCTTCGGCAGGTTCTTCATTTTGTGCAGGTTCATTAGCTTCTCCAGTGTCTTCTCCCTCTCCACTGGATTCCTCAACAACTTCTTCTCTCTCCGGTTCAGGTTCGCTAACATCTTCCAGTTCCGCTTCTATCTCTTGCTCTACCTCTACAGCAATTTCCATTTCCTCTGCCGCTTGCGGCTCTACCGGCTGTTGGACTTCTATCTGCAGTTCTACAGTCTCGATTTCTTCCACCACTATTTCAGCGGCTACCTGTATTTCTTCCTGTGGCTCTACAGGCTCTATTTCTATTTCCTGTATCTCTACTACTTCTATCTCATCCTGTATTTCTATAATGTTAAGCACTTCAGTTTCTAAAATCGTAACGAGATCGAAAGTCGTAGTGAGGAAGGGGTTCTCAAATCTTGGACCGAAAAACCCACTCGGAAACCCCGCATCTATTCCAAATAGCTCGAACTCCCCCCTTAGTCCTGTGAAGTCGTTCTCAGGTATGACCTGTGAAAATGCAAAAGGCCGTGTCCCTGTAAAGTCTAACTCAACTTCATGTTCAAATTTATGTACTATGTTGTTTGAGTCTAATAAAGAAACAGTAAGATTAAATATGTCTCGGCAGTCACCGTTCTGCATGACGTTGCCATTAGCACAGGTAGAGAGTACAGAGTTGCTTTGGTGCGATTCAACATTTACCCCATAATTCATATCAAAGCCGCGATTGATCTGGTCTATTGTCATATTCTCTTCTAGATCAAAAGTGCTTGTATATGTCCCTCCCGGTCCTTGTGTTCCTGCAGTGCAGAAGTTTCCTGAAGTGCATCCTCTGCCACCGCCTGTGTTAGTACCCCCCGACCTAGTAAACTCACTCATCCCCGGTATGTAGTTAGGGCTAGTCTCTTGCCCTGTTACAATCTCTGTCTCTTCTGCATGGGAACCAAACGTAACTGCCATAACCGCAAACAGAACACACAGAAAAAGAAGCCACCTAATCATAGGATTCATATTCGTCTGGGAACTCATAACTTTCATTCCTCGTTGAATAATCAGATGTCTCTTTCTTTTCAATTAGCACCGTGTTTCCCTCTGGTGCATCCTTCCGGTTAGCCTCCCAAGCTATCCTTGCTTCGTTACCTATCTTACCTTTGTACGGACAGGGAGTACCCGCCATCCACATAGCATCAAATACCCTGTGGTCTGTGCAGAGTAGGCTAACCCCTGCTACCTTCATGCCCATTCCGTACAGAGAGCGGCTAAGTTTTAGTAGTTCGCACGTATCGTCCGTTACTGTGATACCGCTTGCAAAACCAAATATCTGTGTCTGTACTGCTGCGCTCTTAGCACTCTTACATACATCTGTGTTATTAATTACTACAGAGGGTGCAGAGGCTGTAGGTGGGGTCTTATCTGTAACTACGGTAGAAGATACAGTATTAGTATCTGCTGCATATGCTCTTGAACTAACTACAGCCGTCAACATAACTGCAATGTAAAATAAGGCAAGACCCCTAGCAACCACGACTAATCTCCTAATTCAGGCCAATCGTATAATATTCCAGATTTGTTTCCATCAATATCAAAAGTAAGAAACATCGCAGCAATTGCATCAGTGTCTGCTGCATTAGTAATGGCTGTTTCCATATCAGTTGCTTTGCTGCGAATAGCGTCTCTCCAAGTTTGTATATTACTTGGTATAGCTGTACTCTTGTCAGCTTTACGAACTACTGCCCAATCAGTTTGAGCTAGCAAGGCTCCTTGTTGCTTTTTAACTTCTTTTTTTAAATTAGATTTTACACCAAGAACTAAATTATCACCAGAACCAGTATCTGCTAAAGCCCTAGCAGTTTTACTAATCTTGCCGTCTGAACCCATAGACCACGTATACAAACGGCTATCAGGAGGTGTTTCTTCTACAACTTCTGTAAGACCAGCAGCAGCTTTCTCATCCACCGACCAAATGTGCCAGTTTTTCGGATGTGTTATTCCACTGTCATCAACCCAAGATTTAAACTCTCGAATTGTTCTGCCATTATGTTTCCACATTACTTTATTCTCCTGTTATCTTGCTGTCGCTGGTGCTATGCCGTCGCCGCCAAACGGGTGTTCAGCCCAAGCCATATACAAAATTGAATTTCCAGAGGCATTGAAAGTAGCTCCTGAATCTACAATTCTGAATCCATTTGAAAGCAAATCAATATTATCGGAGCTGGCTGCTTCAACATCAGTAATATGAGGAAATAGAGCATGTGTGCTTGCATTGTCCGGGTCGCGCCGATTGTCTCTTATTTGCCAGCCATAAGACTGTGTATTGTTTTTCAGTAGGACTACAGCAGGACGAAAACCAAGATAAATTACAGGCCCCGCCGCAGATCCATTTCCCGTGAATTTTCCGAATTTTGAATGTCCCTCAATGCCATGCCAGAAGTACCCAACGATGGCGTCCGTTGCACCAAAGTTGTCATGCTGAAAACCGAACAGCGAGGCAGTTACTGGGCTTTCGCCGCTGCTGATGTCGCCGTAAGATCCGCTGCCGTCTGCGCTATCGCTTGAGTTAACCCAGTACGCAGCTATCTCGGTCGTATTTGTATTAATAAGTATTCGCTTTGCAGTATCCGTCAAATCTTTATGCCAAGTGTCCCAGTTGACAGTGTTGTCTCGCGATTTGGTCATAAGAAATTCGGGGGTGGTCGATAGGCCGTGCTTTATCGCGTAGTTTCCACTAGTTTGATGCGTCCACGACGCTATCGAAAATCCCGCTGTCGTGTTCCGCCGACCGCTGCTTGCTAAAATATTTCCCGTCGCGTCTTCAGACCACGCGCTGTCCGCTTTCCATTGCCATGCAACGTAGTTTTCAGACGAGGTATTTACTTTGTCATCGTCACCAAGCGCAAAGCCATCGGAAGCAAAACTCGTCACCGTGTCAGCGTCAGTGCTTTCTGCACCCGTCGAATCGGTTGCCAAAATTTTTGTCGCGCCACGCACCGCATCGGTCAAAACATTGCCGTCCGTTGCGTCACGGTTTCTGATCCATACGAGATCGGGTTGCAGGTCACTGTTTCCAGCATTTGTGATTGATTGTGTTGAGCCATTACCGGCATACAGCGTTGCCTGAACATACGCTGATGGATCAGTGATTGTTGGTGTAGGCATATTACTTGTACACAGAGATTTATACCCTGTAGGTACTGTCTGATCAAAATCACTCTGACCAAAGTTGAGCGTCATATTAGTGACTGTGCCACCGTCTTGAATCCACGGCTTATAAGCCCCTGCCGTTAGACTTGTGATTGTACTGCCGCTCTGCGAACCCTCGACGTATAGCTTCAGCGTTAAGTTATCTGCGTCGAATGCAAGGCCAACGGTATTGCCATCGACGACAGCAGTTCCAGTAGAAGTGTTAGAATTGTTTTTCTTTAGCTGCCCACCCCGTTGTTGCCCTGCGCTAATTGTTGCGTGGTCAGAAAAACTTTGGCTGTGATAGACTGACGCATCACAAATCCCGAAGAAGTGCGCTCCAGTTGTACCTGTGTTGATATCAGTACAAACAATCTCCCAATACCATTGACCTGTCTCTGGCAAAGCAGGGGCATGTGTATTTGTAGAGCTACCACCGCCGTTTTTCAGGTTGCCGTCAGAAATCGTTGCTCCGCTATCAAGTGGGTTAAGTGTCCAGAAATTATTAGTTGGGCTATCCGACATTTGATCCGCTGCTGCTAGATTTGCTGCGGTTAGGTCGTTGCCGTTACCACTTTTATCGTCCCCAAGAGCAGAACTATCTTGAAACTGTAAATAGAAACCATTTGTTCCGTAGGCACCAGAGTATTTCTTTGGCACCCATACGCCATCGCTATTTGTTTCACCAAAGCTACTAGCTGCTGCAGCAGTCCCGTCAATCCAATGAAACTCTGCCAAATAACCATCAAAATATTGACTGGCACCACTAAGTCGTCCAACATAATGAGCAGCCGTGTTGTTAAATGCCGTGTCTAAATTAAGTGTTGGGTTTGTGTCTGTGCCAAAACTCGTTACCTCCGCACCGTTGATCCACATCCTCATGCGGTCGCCAGCGGAGGTGGTCGTGTCAACAGCGATTACTATGTGGGTCCACGCCGAGGGGTCGCGGAAGACTTGATTGGTGACAATGCGGTAGTTACCTGTTCCATCGGTGTTTATCCCAAGTGTGTTCGCTGACAAGAACATAATCCAGTCATCACCCCCCGCACTAAAAAGAGGAGCGTTAGCACCCGTGATGTTTGCCCTTTTAACCCAAGTTGAAAGCGTGAAAGTTTTCCTATTTCCTGCGCTACCGGGGGTGATAGTGAGATGAGGTGAATCATTGTCGTTGAAACGAATACTTTGATCTATTTCATAGGTCACGCCGGGATTAGCCAGCCATTGTGAATTAGATAATACCATTATGAGAAAGCCAGTTGTGGTGCGCCAAGTTGGATTGATCCGCTAGCCTTTACCACGTAGGGTAAAACATCAACAGCACTAGCGGCGGTACTTAAAGTAATACCTGCCCCACCAACAGTTTCGTAATCTGTGCCTAGACTAAGAGTTCTGGAACCTGTCCCGTCCTGAATACAGACTATAACTCCCGTTTGACCTACCGACTCTGTGCTAGGATTAGCCAGCGTTACGTTGCCTGTAAAGGTAAGAACAAAGTTTTGATTAGTATTAAAATCTAGTGTAACACTTCCCGAATTACTTGTATCAGTATCCGTGCTGCCAACTGCTGCTTTAGAGAAGGTAGTTACGCCCGTTGAAGCTATGGTGATAACATCAGCATCAGAGGCTACACCAATGGTGCCGCCATCTTTAATCAGGATATCATCTTTAAATGTAACGATACCCGCTGAAGAAACAGTCATAGCATCTACTGTAGAGGCTACACCAATCGTGCCACCATCTTTGATAAGAATATCATCTTTGAAGGTGACGATACCAGCGGAGGATACAGTCATGGCATCTGCTGCAGAGGCTACACCAATCGTGCCACCGTCCTTAATTTTAATATCATCTTTAAAGGTAACAATGCCAGCAGAAGAAATCTGTATGGCATCTGTAGCACTTGCGGAACCTATATCTCCATCATCAGGAACTACAAAACTTCCCCCTGATATTGCGCCTGTACTTGTAATAGCAGATGAGCCTGTATCAATTGTGCCAAACCCGCTAGTAATAGAGCCTGAATCAAGAGCGCCTGTTGTTACAATACTGCCAGAACCAGCAATAGGAGAGTAAATGCTTCCAAGCGCAGTGCCGTTTAGTGTAATAGCGTCTGCTTCAAGTGTCCCATGTATGTAGGCATCCTTAAATTGCAAGCTGCTTGAGCCAAGGTCTATATCAGCATCACTTACCGGGGCTAGCACACCATCAATTATCTTAACCTGATCTGCACCTTCAGCTCTGAATATGATTGTATTATCTGTTGCAAAGTCAATGTCATTGTCTGCATCCCTACCAACAGTCAGGCTGGTGTTTGTTACAGAAGTAATACCTGTCTGTGCAGCAACTATGGTAAAGGTTAGGTCATAGGGGTCGCCATCGGTTCCGTTATCAGTATCGGTCCAATCAATATCAACGCCGCCACCCTCAACAAACTTAACTTCATTACTTTTGTT
>Ga0208299_1002949_pt1 | contig 11055 bp, 23 predicted proteins | sample 15_taG_FD_184089 | JGI IMG/M metagenome (GOLD analysis project Ga0208299, IMG submission 184089) | Marine viral communities from the Subarctic Pacific Ocean - 15_ETSP_OMZ_AT15312 metaG (SPAdes) (version 2) | ecosystem: Environmental > Aquatic > Marine > Oceanic | place: Pacific Ocean | collected...
CTAGCAATAAAAACATCGCTTCACTAAAAGAATAGATGCTATCAACTGGCATGAATGCGCAGTTGTACACCCTAGCATTGTTTAATTCAATAGCTTTCCCTCCGAATTGCAGTGATCGCATGGAAGGTAATACCTTCTTTGGCAAAACGTAGTTCGTATATAAATCCTCAATGTCCTCCGTTAGTTTCGGATAGTGTTTTAAGTGCATTACCTTATTGCGATCTAGTAATTCATCCCAAGTCTCTCTTCTTCCTTTACTTTCAATATGCCTTGCATATTTATTGTGTACTGTAATATCGCTTAAAAGCGCTTTATCCTTGTTCATTTATTTAGTTTTCGTATTCTAGGGCTATATCAACAAAAGGTAAATAAAATACAATTTGATTATATTCTTCACCATAATAATTTCTACACCCAAATAATATACCAGGATAAAACCCTAGCGATAATCTCCAATTTTTGTCTTTTAACATATTTCTACTTTTTAATTATTAATTTTAAAATTTACTTTTACTGTGACATATTATACCATACTTTTTTTGGAGGTTTAATATATCTTTAAATTTAACATATCCTCTTACTTTCATTGACCACTTTACATATTTGTCTATTTGACGCTCCGCATATTTTTGTCTAGCTATTGCTTTCTTTGCTCTAGGATTATCCTTACTGTCTCGTCGCATTCTTTTTGATTTTGTGGTTTGTATAATGTTACATTTGGGAACTGCCTGACTATAAGCTGCTTGAATAACTTCCATCTCATAGGAAATGATTCATTTGCTCTACCTTTAGTTTCAATTATAAAATTCTCTCCAATAAAATCAGGTGTATACTTTATAGGTAGGATACGTTTACATCCTCTATTTTTGTAATCACCTTTACCATTAGATTGTCTTTCATAAACTTCATTTTCAAAATGAAAACCATTTAATAAAACAAATGTCTCTCCTTCGTATTTAGCTTTTATCTTTGCTTTTTTTAAAGCCATATACATATATTTTTCAAGACCTGAAGCGAATTCAATACCATCATATGCAACTTTTTTAGATCTTACTGGTCCTTTTTTTCTTTTATAAGATTTCTTCTTCATTTACTTCTATGTTATAATGCTCTCCATTGTTACCGTTTTGACCTATAATATTTATACGGTTTAACATAGCTTCTTCTATTTCATCTCTCAAACAATGTCTAGCTGATTCAAGATACAGTATTGCATCCATTAATTCTTCTTGAACGTCAATAATAAATCTATTTAGATCTTTCTTTTGACCTTCTATCTCCTCCATCATTGTAGCTCCGTACTTTTTTTGACCTGCTAAACTACGTTCATCCATTTTTCTAAGTACACTTTGTACTATCTTATCTTTTGTTTTTATAACCATTTTTCTAGTTTTTGTTATCATAATGTTTCACTTAAACTTTCTTGCTTTACAAACGTGCCATTTATCATTTTACCTGTTCTGTTAGATATAACATTGTAAGCACTTGTTATACAGTCTTCTATATTGTGACCTCTTAGTTTAGCTAAGTTGGTTAATACAACAACCATATCACCGATAGCATCTATAACTTCGGGTTCATCGTTTTTTAATATAGCTTGAGCTAGTTCACCAGCTTCTTCCATAAGTTTTACAAACTGAGTTCTAGCATCACCAGATCTATATATCCCTTTATCAGTAGCCCAAGCTCTAATTAGATCATACATATTTTCTGTATTGTTATAAGAAAAAGATTGTTCTGGATATGTAGAATTAATTGTACTTGGTTTAGCACTAATATGAAAAGCTTTATTATATATATAACATCTCTGTGTATTATACATAGATATTTTAGCATTTCTTAATATCCAAGGTATATTATCTTTAGTTATTTCAAATGTACCAAACTCTGGATGCTCCCATTTTAAACCTATATTATCCATTAATCTACCCTTAAGTTTACTTATTGGAACAGGAAAAGTTGTTGTTTGTTCTGTTACGTTTATTTTCATATTACAGTTATTTTTTTTGGTTAAAGAATTATATTTCTGCCGGTCTACCTTATAGCCATAAGACTTTTGAAGTTCTATTTCCTTGTTAGATATAAAATCTATATCTTCACTAGTAAGTAGAACCTCGTATTCTTCTGAGCTGTAACCTTGTTGTCTCGTAACCCTATCCTTAAGATTACGTGTTATTCCTATTTTTTTACCAGGAATGTGGTATAAGTAAAATATTTCTTTCATGATTATAATTTGTTATTGTATAAGTGCATATTGTGAGCATGATGGTAATACCAGCCAGTCTCAATAGACAGCATATCTGCAACTCTTTCTTGCAGTGATGCAAATTGATACTGATCATTACAGAACCCGTACCAGATGTCATTAGAACGCATATAGACAGACATACAAAGCTTTTCGTTTATTATAGAAAACTGTATAGCATAAGTACAGGGTGTGTCTTTGTTATATCTATTATGTTCTTTAGCATCGTATATACTTACAGCAGCGTGCCTAGTATCTTTATTATCTCTTAGCTTATCAACTATATAACCTAACTGGTTGTTTCTTTGCCATTGATAACCATAGTTAGAATTAACTTGACCATGTTCATCAGTCATACGTTCCCATATAGGTGGTACTTTACCATATAGCTCAGCTAATTTGTCAACACTAGGATCACCTGATAGATACCAACTCCATTCAGCAGCAGCATATTTTTCATTCCACTTACGCTCTGTATTTGTTATAGTTTTATCCGAAGGATTATCTATATAAAATCCACAATTAAATATAGCTTTTGTATCACCAAAGTCAATACCTTTTTGTAGTATTTCATCTAACACAGCTTCATAAGCTTCATTAGCATTTTTAAATCTTGTTTTCATATTTGTTATAGTAATATAAATAGTATTCGTACATTTTTTTCCAAACTTCTACAGCTTTATAAGCTTCAGGTGATTTGTGGACTTTATTATTTATTTTTATCTCTATCTTCCACTCTATACCTAATTTGGTTTCAGGCCAAATTATTATGTTATTTTTTATACACCATCTATAAGCCTCAAACTCTTTTTTAGAAGTTTTATACTCTCCATAGTTTATGACACCTATCTTATTCCCACGGTAATTTCTCATTGTCTTGTATTAAAGATTCATGAGGTATAAAGCTTCCTGACTTTGGCTCCCATTTAAAAAGTGCTTCAGCTCCGTTCTCTCCTAAGTTTTGAAACTTAACTTTTAACACCTTACACTTAACAGTTTTATTTTCATAATCTCTGTGCACTAATAAACCGTGATAACTAGCATCGTACCATTCACCACCACCTTTAATGTTATACATAGTAGGCTCTTCGATCTTGCCGTCTTTGTCTTTGTACATTTTAGTAGGATGAGCTACGATAAATACAAGCACATCAAACTTTTTAGCAAAGATTTCTATCTTAGTAAGATACTCCATTGTATAACGGTTAACGTCCTCCGTCTTACAGTCTACATCTCTAACCTTATTAAAAGGATCTATTACTAAGCATTTAATACCTTTTCTTTTTACAAGCTCAGCGCCTTTGCGTAATACAGATTCAAGAGTATAACGTTCCATATCAATATGAAAGTAATTACTATTACAGTGATCAGCTATTTGATTCCATTTATCACCACCGATATCATCTCTTGTTGGCATACCTTGCCAAGTCTTACGCATTAATTTGTGAGCGTGCAGATAGGTAGGTACATTCTCAGGCGAAGCAAAAGCTGTTTTCCAGCCATAGTTAGCATTATAGCCGACAACCATTTGGTCGACAAAATCACTTTTACCGGAAGAAGGAATACCAGTGACAGTAATGAATTGACCAGTATAAGTTGAAAATATATCATCAAAGTTACTAAGACCAACTTGAAACCCTTTTTTGAAACCATTCTTAACAAAGTCGGTAATTTCGTCTTCAATGTCCCTGAAAGTAGTAACATTTTCAAGCGGTACCGGTTTTGCTCCTGTAATTCTAGTTGTGAGTTTATCTGCTCCATATTTTTGTAAGTATTCATTTGCATCTTTACAATCTTCAAACGTTGATATAAAACAAACTTCAGATCCTAGCCTTCTAATTAATTCTGCTTGTAATGCTTGTCCAGCTTCATCAGAATCTACAGCTAATATAACCTTTTCCTTGTCTTCAAAGTAATCAATACAACTATCCAAGTAGTCTAAGTTATTGGAATTAAGTGTTGCTCCATTAGGTACGGATATAGCATTAGTAATACCTGCTTCATGTAATGCTAACACATCCATCTCGCCTTCTACTATAACGCAATACTCGTAACCTACAATACTATCTATATTATAAAAGACTTTCTCAGCCCCTTTAAATAATTTAAAGTTCTTTCTTCCATCTCGGTATTTAACATTAGTTAATTCGCCGCCCATAAAATAATTGAACTTTATTACATTCTCGGTTTTACCGGTCTGTGGCATCCATTCAGGACCCTCAGTGACTTTCAAATCATCAAGGGTCTGTTTGGATATACCTCTTGTTTTAAACCAATCTTCAACTTTCATTCCAGGCTCTTCAAACTTGTAGAGTTCTGGTTTAACATATACTTTTTCAGCTTTACCTTTACGTTTATAAGTATGCAGTTGAAATGATGTATTACAATTGTGACAAGTACCGAGACCCCGTTCCCAATCATAAGAAGCACATTTAGCTTTCTTATTAGAGGGTTTTCTATTAGAAGAGCACAAAGGGCAAATCCCCTGTTTTTTACCCTCTTCTAGACCATGCTGATTGAACGTATCAATCGCAAATCCATTGATCTCTGTAGTCTCTATTTGCATAGGTTATTTAATTTAATTTAATTGTTACCAGCGTTCTTTGTCCCTGCATTCAGGACATATGTCACAAAAATCTATCTCTTCTTGAGACATGCTAGCATGACATATTTGACACGCTAGCTCTCCGTTATTCCTATACATTAGAATGGTAAATCGTCATCTTGAGGAACAAATGATTGAGCTGGTGGTGCTTGCTGAGGTTGACCCTCTTTAGGCACAACCGCTACGTTGTCTCCATTCGTCCACACAACTTTAACATTACCTAAATAAACTTTAGCTACTTTAGCTTCACGCTCTTCTTTAGATTGTTCTACTACTACAGGTCCTTGATTACCATAATTATCAACCTCGTCGTTTATTGTGATTGTAATTGGTAAATAACTTCCTTTTTTCCCTTTATAGATCTTATCTTTAGGGATTTCATTTAAATTTAAATTTGCTTTAATAATACTTGCCATAATTTCCTTTTTTTTAATTATCCTTTTTTTTACTAGTAAGTGTTTAACTGATTAAACATTCTTGTTAATTGTCCTTTTGTAGCACCGGTTGTTCTACGGATATTATCTACTGCTTTTACATGTGTTTGATTTGTGTAAAAGTTAGATTCTTTTGTTTCCATTCCTGTTACCGTGCATACTCTTTTTTTACTTCTTGCCATTTGATTAAAGTGTTGAATTAATAAAATAATTTTTTGGATCGAAATCCGGGTTATCGTAAAACAATTTCCATTGCTCTACAGCTTGTTTAACTTTTTCTTTACCGCTATCATAAAACTTATCAGAACAGTCGAATATACCTATCTGACGTGTAGCTTTGTCTATCGCTATAAAAATAAGATCATAACCGAAAAGCTTTCTATAAATATAAGCTTGACTGTCATAGTTGTATTTATAAGCTGAGTTTCTAAAATTATGAAGATTAGATGTAGTCTTTAAATCTACTACATACTTTTCATCATGATTTACAATATCAGCTTTACCTTTCCATAATAAGCCCTCTATTTCTTTTATACCTGGCTTTTCGTATTCAACGTCTATTCCGTTTATAAGATCATTACAAGCGTCGTTAGATAGCATTGTATCTATCATTAATTCTAACTTGTCGACCTCGTGTTGTAATAAACACATTTCACCATTTGATATTTCTCTATAGAGCTTTGTATTTCTAGTTGTTGATTCAATTATTCTATACTTCTTAAGTTTGTCAGGCTCAAGTATTGCAGTATGAAAATAACCACCAATTAAGAAATTAATGTTAGGCTTTTGCTCAGCACCTAAAGCTAGTGGGTTAGTTAATAATGTTGATATATCTGAGTTACTTCTAAATTGTCGACCAAAATCTCCGTAGTAGTCTTCATCTTTTCTAAGCCTCTCGATAGCTTCATTTAAAACTTTTTCATCCATTTATAATGTTGTTAATTTAGCTTCTATCTCTTTTGAGATATCATATTTAGCTTTTATAGCATCTAATTTACCTCCTTTCTTGATAAATTCTACTGCTTTTGGATAAGCTGGATCTTTTTCTGAGGTTAATGTGTTTTTAGCTTTCGGTGCTTTACCGTGGTTATTCGTCGCATCACTATCAGCAGTGTCATCAATTAGAAATAAATTACCTAACGCATATTTTTTTGCATAAGAAGATGCACTACCGAATTGTTGAGGTACATTCATACCTTTTTGATTCAAGTCTACACCAACAATAGCATTTGCGTGTATAGCATTTTCGCCATCACTAATTGTTGCTTGTGAATTCATCATAGGTAACGGATCAACTTTAATTATTTCTTCGTTGATTACTACTGTAACTCCTAACTCTAATAGAAAGGGTTTTGTTGCTTCTAGGATGTCTTCGGCTGATCTGAAGTTGTATTTGCCGAATGAATTAAATCTACTTTTTTTCGATTTAAATTTTGTCTGGATCGTAGCCAGTTTTTCGTTTATTGTCATTGGATTTAATTTAATTGCTTATTAATATAATTACATATTTTTTTCAAATATTAAACAGGTAACCTACAGAAAATCAATCACTTGCGAGTGATCTACGTTGTCTATAAGTTTATTTATTGCGTCTCTTTTTATTTGAGAAACTCTTATTTGTGCGGTGCCTACATTTATATTTAGTTTGTTAGCAATATCTTTTGCTGGTAGTTTTTCTACACCTAAACCAAAACTATATTTAATAACATAGAATTCTTTATCTGTTAAATGCTTTTTAAATAAACTATCTAAATATATATTAAATATATCTTCATTGTATTTCTTAGATTTATCTTCTATATCATTATAAAAATTAGATTCATCTTCGTCTATACTTTTAAATATAGAATTAAAGAACATTTGAACCGTCTTCTTATTTTTATCAGCATTTCTTCTCATGTCGTTTAACACATACTCAGGTATTTTTATATTACCTCTGTTTATATCTATAGCTCTACGTATTGCGCCTTTTATTCTTTTGCTTAAAAATGATTTCAATGTTCTCTCTATATCTTCAGAGTCTTTTAACTTTTCCCATATTATTTTATCTACAGCAGCTACTAAACCATAAGATCCTTCTTGTATTAAATCGTTTATAGTCATAACTCCAGACGCTTGTTGGTTAGTTGAAAACTTACGAGCTATGTTTTCTACCAAAGGAAGAAACTTTATTATAAGTTCGTCTCTAGTGTATTCATCCCAGAATAAACCTTCAGGCATTGATTGTTTAAGGTCTTGTTTATACCTTACATAGTTTTGTATATTATATTTCTTCATATAGTTGTTTATTTAATAATTCTTTTTCTGTCTTAAGTTCTTTTGGCATATTTCTATATATTGTTCTTGTTGAGCAGTCTAATAGGCCTGCTATCCTACCTATAGTTATTTTTTTACCCATTTCGTTTAGGTCTAACATGCATTGATAAATTAACTCTTCATCTACTCTAGATGATCTACCTACTAATTGACCAACTATACTTAATTTTTCGTTTAGTGTTAGTCCAGTAAACTCATTAAATATTATTTTACGTAGTTTATTTTTAGGAGGCTTTTCTAGATCAGATATTAATACATCATAGATCATCTTTTCATAATGCCATGTACTCATATCAAACGTTACAAATCCATTTGTTTTATTAATTATAATACTGGCAACTTTATCAAAGTCAGTCTGTTCCATTTTAGGATTTAAATACCATATAACTAGAAGGTGCCACTTTAATGATTTGTATGTAGTTATCTTTGCTCTGCTTCTAAATAATTCATAACATTCATGTGTACCGCTTTCATAAAATCTACCCCATTCATATACATGTGTAGGTTTGTCTGTTATTGGACCTCTCCTGTAAATTACTTTGAGTTTATTTAATTTTTCTAGTTTTCTCTCGTGTGACATTAGGCTGTTATTAATATATCTTATAAGCTATTGTCACAGTTTTCATTTTGAAAACCATAATAATACAACAACATGTTATAATTTATAAATTCATTTTCTTGTTGATATTCTAAAAATAAATCCTTACTTCTTACCATTTATACGGCTATTTTTGTTTACTTTTTTAACTTTTTTAAATTTCTTAATTTTATCGGATATACCCATAAAGTTAGTATTTACTAAGTGTTTTGCTAATTTTCTGCTCATTTTTTGATAGCTTTTAAAATTATTTTCTTTAATCTTAATTGTAATTTAATTACCTCTACTATAGGAATTACAACAACTATTGTAAATACAACGGCTATATACTCTCCTAATGTTTTTAATATATTTTTCATTTTATAAGTTTTTTAGTTTATCTTCTATAAGATCTATTTTTCTTTTCAGCACACTAGCTCTTTCATAATCTTCCTGCTCTATATGTGATTGAAGCAGGGTATGTAGTCTAGCTAACTCGCCTAATAAATGATCGCGTTTAGTTTCTATTGTCATTTCGTTGACGTTTTCTATAAACATATCTTCTAAATCATCTTTAAACTGTTTGTCATACTCTACTTGTTTTTCTAATATTTTTTCAAATATTGTTTGTGCAATGTAATCTAATTCTTCTTTATTCATTTATTGTTTTTATTTATTAGTGAAATACCAAGCCTACTTTGTTTGTTTTATTAAACCACTTAGTTGCCATTAAATCAATAGAGCTGGCATCAGTATACGAAGCCCTATTAAGATCAGCATGACTTGAGAAAATTTTAGTATGTCTATGTTTTCTTTCATTTATTAAATGTTTTTGTTTTCCAGAGTCACTGAATATTATATCATAATTACCTGGTAATGAGGTTTTTAACATCATATCGATCATGTTGGTGTAACTGTAAAACCGTACGTTAGGATTGCTATTAGCAATGTCGATCCACTTTTTTAGATATGTGCGAGAATAATAATCGCCACTATCATGGACTCTGACGTAATCAGGTTTCTTCTTACGTATTTCAGCGTTCATAGTATCAACAAATTTGTCACTCTTGCTGAGTTGATAACGCTTTTCAAACGCAGGTTTTACGTTACTCCAGATGTAAGCTCCTTTCTTGGCATAACAGAATTTAACACAACTGTCAGCCATTGGGCACGTCAGTTTCCCGCTAGCAGATTTGTAGGCAGGAATACCGAAGTTAAAGACCCGGAGCCCGAGTTTTTTTGATGTTTTTTTAAGTTTAGAATTTTGTGTTAGTAAATTCATAATTAATCTAATAATACATAATAAGCTTCTACATTATTTTTACGAAACCAGTTCAACGCTTTGTGAAACTCGCTGACCTGTTTAGATGTAACGGTGTTGGGTGCTACTTCAAATATATATTGGCTACCCATTATAAAATCGTAAATCGAAAGTTCGAGGGCGTTAAGTGTATAGCATTGGCCGCTGAACGGATTAGTTATTGTTTCGCCTTCACCGTATATGGTTCCTTTAAACCACTTAGGTATTGTTTGTTTTTTAGCTTTCATCTTTTAATTCATTAAATATTAGTAATTCTTTAACTGCTCCAGCAATAGTCAAGCCGTAGTGATTAGCTACAATCTCGTATCTACTTCTATCTTTAATAATTTGAAGAACATAATGCAACCATTTATAATCTTCATTAACATGAATATGTACAAATCCGCAGTAATTCTCGTCGTCTTTATTAAATTGATAGTCTTGAGAGATCATCTCTATGTATTGTAATGTGTTTATAGGGTTGACTACTTTATGGTTATAACCTTCGTCAAGCAATTCATCTGTAATTTCTTCTTCCATTCTGTGTAATAGATGTTCGTAATGTCTAGTGATAGCGTCTTCAATAACATCTTCACAGTCACAGTATATACGGTTGTAATCAGGTATTGCTTCGTATAACACGTCTGAAATATCACTGTCATAATAGTATACATCTTCACATATACTTATGCGTTTTGTATCAGCGGAAGCTACCCATACAGAGTAGCCGTCAGCGGTTGATTCTTCATAAATGCTGAAGGTAGGGTTTTGCCATTGATCTGTTATCTCACAATCAAAGTGTTGAAGTACTTGGTTTCTAGCATGCTCTTCGTCACATCCTTCGATCCAACCTTTGTCTGTCATTCTTTGAGTTATTAACTCGTCGGTTATAAATTTATTCTTCATCTGTTTCTATTAATTTAGTTATATATTCCCATACTTTTAATTCTGTTTCATTACTCCTAAGAACAACATACATTTGTTCTGTTGTTATGATACCATCATGATTACTCTCAAGGATGTCTTTTTTATTCTGCTCTATAGTTCTTAAAAGCATAGACATTCTAGCGAAAGCTTTATTGCTTGCTCTTCTTCTTAAATCTTTATTCATGTCTAAGGTCTAAAAATTAAATCACCCCATTTATAGTCAAACATTGACCATCTAGTTGTGTCGACTTCAGTCCAAGTAATAATAGTATTAATCTCGGATATAGTTAACTGAGTGTAGTAATGTTTTGATTTTAAGATAGGTATAACATAATCGTTAACACTACCATACGTTTTTTTGTTTTTTAGTAAATTCTTTTTTAGCTTTGGAATAAGCTTTTCATAAAGGCTTTTCATAATTTTTAATTTATTTAAGTTTATAATCAATATTAGTGCGTATTTAGTTTGTTATTGTTTTTTAAAATATTCTTCAGTTGCCTTAATCTCTAAGTCATATCTCTCCACATATCTATCCCTATTGTCTATATAGAAATCGATTTGTTTTTCCATTTCTTCTTGTGTCTGTGTTCCAAAGGATTTGAGGTAATAAGGATACTTATTAAACTCTCTACAAGTGTATCCAGTGGCAAT
>Ga0208299_1002950_pt1 | contig 11052 bp, 10 predicted proteins | sample 15_taG_FD_184089 | JGI IMG/M metagenome (GOLD analysis project Ga0208299, IMG submission 184089) | Marine viral communities from the Subarctic Pacific Ocean - 15_ETSP_OMZ_AT15312 metaG (SPAdes) (version 2) | ecosystem: Environmental > Aquatic > Marine > Oceanic | place: Pacific Ocean | collected...
TCGTACGCCGTTTAAACAGTGTGCCATTAATTATCTTGGCTATCTCATGGAGCCACTGCTCTCTTGTTTCATTTTTCATAATGAATCTCCTGTTTTGTTTGTGTGTTACAGCTTGTGCTGTAGAACCTGTGGGTGGAATCGAACCACCCACTTGAACCATTCAGGTTTATTGTTTATCGAAAAAGTGACCTACTTCGACAGTAGTGCTATAGGTATCATTACCATCCCACCTCGATAGCCTGATTTCACGTTCTTTGTAGACCCTTCCACGCCTGACACTTCTTGGTCTTTTTGTAGAGGAAGTAACGAGCGACGTGTCATAATGGTCATGTCTAGTAATATCGACTGTACAATATCCATTCTTGTCATCATAAAGCCAAATAAAGTCACCATTGGATAATCTAATTTCCATAGTCTGACTCTTTTCATCTGTTTCAAGATTCGTAGTTATTTCCATTTTAGTCTCCTGTTGTTTTCTTGTGTGTTACGTCGTCATGACGTAGTGGGCTGGTCAGCAGTGAACTGAATAACGTCTACACGTTCCAGCCCTACACAAACATTAGGTATTATAGTGATCGTCTATTCTATCGAGATAACCGCCAGCATCTGACTTTATATAAATCTGCAACTACCCGAGACTGCTCTGCTAAGGAAGTCGGTCATTGATCCATCCATGCTGAATTACATCTCAATTTCCACTATGATCACTTATTGCGACGGTACTGCCGTCACTCAAGGTTTTGTCGAGGAGTATTCCCTCGATGCATCCGCTCAAAACCATCTAATTTTCAAATAACGTCTATAAGAGTGTATCACAAATGTCACACATGTGTCAAGCATTATTTTAGAATTAATTAAATAAGATTGGTTCACTCGTCGTGATACAGTTAGGATGATTGTATTAGGATAGGGTCACTGTTGCAGTTATTATGCACCCGATTCAGGCACACTTTTTCGTTTTGGGAAAGCATTATGAGTAATGATCGTGGCCTTATTGTATAGGGTGATGATCTAGGGGCGGGATAGATACCCTCGATTTGTCGAGGAGAGACATGATAATGAGAGTAGGATCGGGAGTAATTATGGAGTGTTTTTTTAATAAATATTGGGTGACCGACCCCCGTGCCCGCCGATGGGGACTTCACATGTGCGTGTGGTCTAGTTAGTAATTGTCACAGGGAATATTGTAAATGAAAAACAAGAAAAACTTAGCGAAGTCATGGGGAGAATGGATTAGAAATCATCCACAAACCCCCACACTTCTACAAAAAATATTTGACACCGCAATGGCAGATGGTGACGAAAATCAATGGAAAGCTATTAACGCACTTATAGACCGGATTGCCCCGCATCTTAAGAGTGTTGAGATGGAGGTCAGCGGTGAGTTACATAAAGGTGTTATTGTCCTCCCTGAAAAGAAGATAAAGGCAACCCCCCCCGTCAAAACTGAGGTGGATCGTGTTGCTGAGGAGGTAATACGGGATATATCTGCGGAAGCCTAGATGCCTGAAAAAATAATATGGCAACCCCATGAGGGTGCACAGACAACTGCGCTCCAGCAGACCTGTTTTGAAACCCTTTACGGTGGTGCGAGAGGCGGGGGCAAGACAGAGGCAGGACTCGCTTGGCTGATTGAGCCCACATATCTAGAGAGTGAGAAGTACAGGGCGCTTGTCATTCGGAGAAACTATGACGACTTACGTGACTGGATTGATCGTGCCAAAATGTTTTATAGGAGTTTAGGCGTTAGGGTTACCGGAAATCCTGCCGAATTTACTTTCCCCAGTGGCGCAAAGATCAGGACAGGTCACTTAGCAGACAGTGACGCCACATATAAATATTTGGGTCACGAATACCATAAAATTCTTATTGAAGAGCTCACTATTATTCCTGAAGAGGAAAACTATTTACGTCTTATATCTACGTGCCGTTCTACGGTAAAGGGGCTAGTCCCCCAAGTGTTCTGTACAACTAATCCCGGCGGTACTGGGCATATGTGGGTTAAGCAACGGTTTGTGGACGTTGCACGAGAGGAAGAGTATATAGACCCCATTACCGGAAGAACACGAATATTTATTCCGTCCCGTGTTTACGATAATCCTACCCTTATGAAAACCGACCCTAATTATGTTAAAACCCTAGAGGGTCTACCTGAAGAATTGCGTCGTGCATGGCTGGATGGGGATTGGGATGTTTTCAGCGGACAGTATTTTAATAAGTGGAGGAACGAGAAACATGTTGTTAAACCTTTTAAAATCCCTGATGACTGGTATCGTTACCGCTGTATTGACTATGGCTTTGCTAATTATTTCGCTACTCTATGGCTTGCTGTGGATTATGACGGCTGTGTATGGGTATATAGAGAGCACTATGAAAAAGGTCAGACCTTAAGCTACCACATTAAAAAGATTAAAGAATTAAGTGGGGATGAAAAATATCAAAACACAGTAGCTGATCCCAGTATGTGGATACGAAACCCCCAAAATACTAACAACTGGTCAAATGCCTTACCCACCCATATGTCTATTGCTGACATTATGCTCTTTGATGGGGTGTCGGTAAATAGGGCAAATAACGACAGAATTAGCGGATGGAACTTGGTTCGTGAATATTTAGAATGGAATGATGAGGATAAACGTGAGCCCCGTATTAAATTTTTCTCAAATTGCAAAAATATAATTCGGACACTACCAATGTTAGTTCATTCAGAAAAAAAGCCGGAGGACGTAGATACGACTCAAGAAGATCACGCTCCAGATGCTCTCAGATACGGGCTGATGTATATCGGTAGGCCGAGTAAAGATACTGTTAAGCCTTATTTACAAAGGGAGTTGGAAAAATTATTGGCGATGGAAAGCAATCTGGACGGGGTAAGAAATTAGTTACAGTGGTTGTGTTCGATGATATCGGCTCCATCCACGAAATTACGATGCCCTCTTGCGGTTCTGATAATATACAACTAAAGGGCAGTGAGATGCACGAATACGAGGTTGCGCTATTGGCGGTTGCAACAAGATTCGTGGCAATTGAATCATTCCCACAAGATTACCCAAAGGAAAATCTATGCTAGAGACTTCAGAAAATTATAAGCCCACCCCTCAAGATATGGAGACGGTTAAGCGCTGTGAGGCCATGTTTCAGATGGCAAGAAAGGCACGCTCTTCCGTGACCAAGCTATGGCGGGAGGCAGAGGGACTATATCAGGGCAATCACTGGGAAGGTATGAATATGCCCCAGTTCAAAAACCAAATCACGGTTGACCTAATTGCCTCAGCTATAGATACAATGATCCCAATTCTAACATCTCGCCCCCCCAAAATAGATATCATTTCTGTCACTGGTGATGATAAGGGGAGCAATGTCGCCGACACACTGCAAGCGTTCATGGATGAGCTCTGGAAGATAAGAGACATGCAGAATTTAATTCCTGAATTTTTGCTCGACTATCTTGTTTATGGAACGGGGATTATAAAAACGAGCTGGAACAATGCAGACGACATGCCCGATTGCGACATCATTGATCCTTTTAATTTTTATATCAACCCCTCCGCAACCAAACTGGAAAACGCAGAGTGGGTATGTTTGGCCTCAGCTATGCCAATATATGAGATAAAAGAAAGATTTGCCAATGGCAAACATGTGAAGGCCATGTCAGATTTAGACAAGTATGAGGCCACCAAGATGGGTAAGTCAAACTTTGGTGATGATAAAATTCAGGTAACAGATACAAAGGGGACTGAAACAAATTATTATGAGGGCTATGGTAAGGCTATGGAAGATTTAGAGCCCCGTGCACTTGTTGTTGAGTGCTACATGAGAGACCCCAGTAAAGAATATGTAGTGACAGAGGATGGCAAAGAAACCTCTAAGATGAAATACCCAAACGGCATGAGGCAGGTTGTTGTAAGCAACGGAATTTTATTGTATGACGGGCAAACTAAATACCCCTTCTTTAACAAAGAGAATCACTGCCCACACCCATTCCCCTTTGTTGCAATCAAAAATACTGGCTCTCCCCACTCATTTTGGGGGAAGCCTGAGCCAAAAAGATTAAAGTCTCTCAATTTAGCCATGGACAGAATCAGTTCTCAGGTGATGGACAATATTCATTTGACAGCAAACCCAATGTGGATCGTAGATGAAACGACGGGTGTAGAGAATCAAATATCTAATAAGCCTGCACAGATCATACGAAAGAAGGGCGCAGGAAATGTTCAGATGCAGTCACCCCCAAGTATGCCCAACTATGTCTTCAATTTTTATCAATTACTTAATGATGTGTTTGAGACCGTTAGTGGTATAAATAAGGCGACACAGGGGAAAGAGGCGAGTAATGTTAATAGTGGTGTTCAGGCTCAAATATACAGGCAGGCCAGCACAACAAAAATAGATTTTAAATCACGTACGCTAGATCAGGCAATATCGGTACTTGGGGCTATGTGGGTTGCTATGTTTAAGTATCTTGGTAATCAGGTTGTCAGGGTAAACTATGTGGGTAACGACGGCGTAACGGAGCCCCGTGACATGATCGGTGTAATGTTTCGAGATATAGATTTAATGGTTCGGGCGAAGGCGGGCAGTATGTTACCTGAAAACAGAATGTTCGTAGAGAACAAGATTCTACAGCTTGCTCAACTGGGTATAGTAACCGACCCTGAGTATATTGTTGAAAACATGGAAATGCCTTCAAAGGAAAGATTACTAGAACATATACGCAAGGAAAAAGAAAAAGCAGAGCAACCAATGACCCCTGACCAGCTTGGGGGCAATGAAGATGAGATATACAAAACACTTATGGAAAACCCTGAGTTAGCTGATAAAGTATAGTACGCTTTGTTTAGTTTAGATGTGTATAGCATATAAGATTTCGATAATGCAGTTCTTACAATTATAGGAGAAACATGCTATGAGTGAGAACATAGAAGGTGGCACTTACGGTGAAGTGATAACTAGTGAGGTTGCTGACTCCCTATTTACACCCGATGAGGGGGAGCAACAGACAGCCGAGCCCGTAAGCCAGCCCGACAGTGAGGTAACGACTGACGAACCAGTAGAGACTCAGGCAACTGAGCAACCCGAAAGTTCTGAAGAGACAGTTCCTACGGAAGAAGGTCAACCCGATCAAGTTCAAATGAACGAGTTTGAAGTTGATGGGAAGACATACACAGCGGAACAGATAACTGAGGCTCTTAACGACTCTCAGAATAAGGGTGAATGGCAAAGGTCAAACACTCAAAAGGCGCAAGAGCTCTCTGAACGAGAGAAGGAGCTCCAATCTGAATTCGACCGCATCAATGGTGTGATGACGGACGAAGAGACTGTGGAAACCATGAAAGATGTATTGGGCGAAGACCATGAGTTTTTCAAGGAGTCAACCGTAAAGTTTTCAGAAAAAGACGCAGAACCAGCTCAAGAGCAAGCGCCTGCCGTACAAGATGACGGTAGGATTAACGACCTAGAGGCTCAGGTACGGGAAATGCAACTTAAAGAACAGGTTGCAAATGAGATCAATCATCTCGTACAGGCACACCCTGAGCTCAAGGATGATGGCGATGCAATATCTGAGGTGTTAGATATTGCCGTAGACCGCAATATAGCGGACTTAGAAGACGCCTTTACTCTTGCACAGGCTAGGGCGACTGAGGAATCTGCAATAATGAAAGCTGTAAAGAAACTAAAGGATGCTGACGATTTGAAGGCGATCCCCGAAGTGGATAGTAATAAGAAGGGAGACCATAGCCCAACGGTTACGAAGTCACCCAACTTTGATCACGCTAGGGAAATTGCTCTAAATGATTATCAGCTTTTTGAGTAAATCATATTAACAATGGGGGTAAAGTCAAATGGCTTTAAACTATGACAATTTATCTGCTCTGACAAAGAATCAATATATTCCTTTGATGGTAGATAACATATTTAACAGTAACGTGTTGACCCACCGCCTCTTAAAAAAATCTAAAGCTACAGCCAGTGGCAACAAGGTATTACAGCCTGTTGAATACGGGAAGAATGGAGCCCAAGGTTTTTACGATGGATATGATGTTCTTTCAACTGCACCAACTGAAGTTTTTACCGACGCAGAGTATGAATGGAAACAAATGTATTCCACTATCGCAATCTCAGGTCGGGAAGAGGCTTTAAATGACGGCAAGGAAAGAGTAATCGATCTATTGGAGGCCAAAGTTAAAAACGCTGAAAAATCCATGAAGGATTTATTTGGCGACACGTTATACGGAACTAGCGCAGGCTCAGGCGATGAGTTTGTTGGACTACAGCACATTATCAAGGCCGACCGCACACTTGGTGGAATAAACTCTACAGATTATTCTTGGTGGGATGGTGGCTATATTGTTGCTAGTGGAAACTCGCCAACGTATGCAGACCTTGCAACAGACGGCGATGCTGACTTCATTCAGGATCATCTACGTAAGGCAGTGAGTTCGTTAACTATCGATGGGCAACGTCCGTCAATGATAGTAACCACTCCAGTCATACTGGATGCTTATGAAGAGTCTCTAACAGCTCAGAAGCGTTTTGGCGCATCTGCCGGTTCCAAAGCTGACGCTGGATTCAGGAACTTATTGTTCCGTGACATTCCAGTGTTCGCTGACGATCACTGTCCTGATGGAATGATGTTCTTTCTAAACGAGAGCTTTATTCAATTCAGACATCACAGAAAGAGAAACTTCAAATTTGAACCCTTTCAAAAGCCTCTTAATCAAGACGCTAGGGTTGCGAAGGTTCTATGGCTGGGGGCATTAACCTGTTCTGCTCCTCGCTATCAGGGTATCATAACAGGGCTACCAAGTTCATACTAATAGGAGTATATAATGGCAACAGCACAATCAAGTTCTGATAAAAAAACTGTCGGAATGATTACAGAAAAAGATGCTGGTGGATTCCAATACACTGCTATTGGAGGTGTGCGTATGTACACCGGACAGGGTGCCCCTGACCACGCATCTGTGAAAGGCTCTATGTACGTTAACACAAGTTCAGGCGTATTGTATATTTGTACAGTCGCTACTGGCACTTGGGTTAAAGTCGGAGCGCAAACATAAAAACCGTAGGTGTGGGGTGTTTAAACGCACCCCACGCTTATACTAATTAGGGGAAAAAATGGACGGAACTGAAATGGTAGATATGCTCGGACTTAGGTTAGAAGACCCAAGCGAGGCATCATTTACATCGGCAACAAAAATTAAGGCAATTAATATTGCACAGCGAACTGTTGTTAATTTAATTGACAACGCATATCTGACAGAACTGCAAAATATTGATTCATACACATTACACGCTACTAATGGATTCACGGCAAACGCACTGACAAGTGGATCTTCAGCCTTTTCAAGTTTGGGGGTAGACCCGATCAGAGGTGGTGTAATAGCGGTAAAGGGCTACAATAAAACTGGCGCAGAAGGCAGTTATGTAGTATCAGACCTTGGGTTTGCAAATATGATCGAACCGCAGGACGTTAAGCGGTTGGAAAATTCTTATTTGGCTGGCTCCACGTCTAATGTGGTAGCCTATGTATTCAAAGAATCTCTTTATGTCGAACCAACTACAGTTGAGGCTGTGGATATTTGGTTCTTAAAAAATCCAACCGATATTGCTAATGATGATACGGAATGCGAACTTAATATAGCCTTACATGAGGTCATATTGGATTTCGCCGAATCACAGCTTTGGAAGATGGACAATAAGCCTGACAGGGCTGGTGTTGCTTACACAAACGCAATCAACCAAATAAAAGCACTCAACGAGAGATATCAGGTCGAAAAGCCAAAAGGTATTGGTACACAAGGCAGAGCATAATGCTTTGGTCTGCAATCGTAGATCGGTCTTGTGTTCCGTTTGAGCCTAGCGATGAAGTAAAGCTAAAGGCGAAAAAATACGGAGAAGAGGCACAGCAGGATTTTGCATACCACACCCGCTCTCACGAGCGAATCCGTGGTATCTATATTGATCAAGACGACCGTGTAGTTGCACTGCCGGCAGACTTTATTGAGCTCGCTGGTTATGTCGAATTCCGCAACCGCATTCTAAGACCATACCCTGAGCACAGGCTTTATCCAAGGAGAACATCTGATGGTACCTATCGCACAGGAACACCTGAGTGGTATGAAATTAAGGGTAATAATCTATACCTATATCCTTCCCCATCATCTGTAGGCATTCTTCAATTTCAATACACCGCCACAATTAACAATTTAGAGGACAGTTCAAGTGCCTACAAAAAACTGAACTACGAGAGCTTAATATCGGGTTATTGGATTGTTGGTAAGGAGATTCAAGGGAGAACCTCCAACGCCTCAGCGACCATAGAAGAAGATATTAACGATAACGATTCCGGCACCCTAGTCCTCTCTAACGTGAGTGGGACGTTTCAATCAGGGGAGCAGATTGTTCAGCTAGACGAAGAGCAGGCGATGAATCTAATTGAGGAAAGCTCTTGGAGCTCTTTACTTTCAAATTGGGATCAAATAGGTCTGGGTGCCCGAGCCACAACGGACGGCCTTGCCTATTCACACTCAAGCGCTGGGGATAAACCAGCAATTCTACAGGCATACCACCCCTTCTTAATTGATTATATAAAAGCTATGCTCTATGAAGATGAGGGCAGGTATGATATATCCGATAGACATATGTCTAGATATGCGACTAATAAGCAGTTAGTAAAGGGTCAATTCCAAAACAGACAGCGCTATGGCGCCCAGCAAGTTCATGATGCATTATGATCGTAGAAATTCCAATATTTGATGGCGGTTTAATAACCAATGTTGATCCTGAAGATATTCCTAAAACAGCCAGCTCGGACACTGAAAACTTTGATGTTGATGTAAAAGGGAAACTTGTTAAAAGGAAAGGTTTGGAGAGCAAGGGAACTCTCACAGGCTCACACCTCTCTCAACTATTTTACTGGTCTGACCCCAACTTAACGAACAACGCAATATGGGTCAGCTACGAAACACAGAACGATCAAATTGTTACCTTCGCTGTTAATAATAACGGATCATTCGGCACTAAGACTGCACTCGCCACACTATCCTCATCACCTTCCGATATTCAAATCATCCCTATGGCTAACAGCCTAAGATTTGCCAATGGCAAGGGGGAAGACGTTGGCTTTCTGCAATATATTGATAGAAAATTTTTCTTCCATAATAACACTCAAGGGTGGAGTTATGACGATTTAAAGTATGATGATGCCAGCCCCACCTACCCAACAACATGGGAGTTGGAGCACGTAGAAACGGTCACGGGAAAGATGGCGTTAGGTACATACTATTATAAGGTCGTTCCGGTATTTGATGGTGTGCAGGAGGTACAATTTGAAGATCAGTTTATAAAAAACGAACTATCAGAAGATGATAAGGGGACTCACTTCACTCTTAAGATTGATGAGGACGACTATAACCCTAGAATTACGGGGGCAAATGTTTATCGGCACTTTAGTGAAGATGACAGTATTCAGCCGGTATATCGCCTGATTAAATCAATAAACCTCGCCACAAAGGACACTTCAGACGACATTGATACGGGGCACGATTCGGCAAATATGGGTAGGGCTGTATATTTTCCAAATGGAGGTGTAACTACTGTTATAGACAGTCTTACTTCAATAGCTGAAGGAGCAAGTTCTTCTCCAAATTATGAGATAAAATTAGTTGCAGGTTCTACCACTTATATCTTAAAAAATGATGAGAACAGTGGAACAACTGCATCATATACAGATAACTTAATTACTTTAAATACAGACCTTCCAAGTGATCAAGATTGGTGGAATGAAACTATCACATTAACCGTTACATATGATGAACAAGGTGAATCGTCACCGCAAAACACTAATGGTAATATTGCAAACGGTTATGGTGGAAGAGATGTTATTTATGATGGGAGATCAAGCGGTTATTGGGATTTTTCAATTGGAGAGAAAAATGATTGGGTCGTTCAGGTTGGTTCGCAGAGACTGACAATCCTTGAAAGTATCAAAAGGGTAATAAAGATAAACGCCGATTCCACAACACTAGGGACAGGTCAGACTATAGGTACACTATCGAATGGGTATTACTATGAGTACCTTTCAAATAACGAGATAAAACTTCATATAATGGATACAAACGGGACTAACGATCGAACCCACAGGCTTAGTACCACCAAAAACAAGGTGAATTATACGTCAGGGACTTTTTCCAATGGGCGCTTTTTTGCTGGGAACGTAAGGCTTGATCCTGATGACGAGGCTGAGGATCATAGTGACTTTATAATTTTTAGCCCCATTAATCAGCCCGACATATTGCCCATCTCCAATTATATACAGATCAAGGACACGCAGGGTGGCGACATAGTAGCTATGCGAACATTGAACGATAATATAATTGTTTTTATGGAGAGAGGGGTACATCAGATATATGCCCCCTCATCGAACCCATCCTCATTCTCCTTAAGGGAGAGCGAGGCTAATGTTGGGTGTGTATCGGCAAACTCAATAGTGGAGGCAGGTCAGGTTATCTTTTTTGCTGGGAATGATAATATATATATGACAGGAGCCGGTAGGTCGGCAATTCCTGTGTCTACAGCGATAAAAGACACGTACCAAGGTGCCACAGATTTGTCCAGCACGATAGGTGTGTACGACCCATTGAGAAACAGGGTCTTGTTCAGGTTTGGGAGTGACGGGGAGAATATTTATGCGCTTGACTATCAAAGGATATTGTCAGGTGAAGAGTCTTGGAATAAGATAACCTTCGCCTCCGCAAAGTCAGTTGATAAAATGTCAATTGACGCAAACCTCAATGTATATATAACACATAATGAAAGTTAAGTATGATAGAAAATATTGGAATTAATGGGCAGTGGTCGTGTACCATCACGAGGGCAAACGGCGACTTAGAGTCGTTTAAACAGCCTAACGCAATACATCAGAATCTAAAGGACACAATTACAGACGCTTTAAATTCTGCCGACGCAAACTTTAGCTGTGGGTCAAACTTTCACGGCAATGATGGAAGCGGACAAGGAAGCAATTCAAGCTCCCTAACAGGCATGGGG
>Ga0208299_1002951_pt1 | contig 11047 bp, 21 predicted proteins | sample 15_taG_FD_184089 | JGI IMG/M metagenome (GOLD analysis project Ga0208299, IMG submission 184089) | Marine viral communities from the Subarctic Pacific Ocean - 15_ETSP_OMZ_AT15312 metaG (SPAdes) (version 2) | ecosystem: Environmental > Aquatic > Marine > Oceanic | place: Pacific Ocean | collected...
TAGTCCCTATCTAGTTCCTGAGCGATAGTTTGTGGTGTTGCACCAGGTCGTGAACACTCCTGATCGTAGTACGGGCTACGTACTATCCCATCGAGTACATGCTTATATGAAGCAGGAAAACGGTACTCCTCATCAAGTATCTTCAGTATTCCGTCCTTACTGGTATATAAGCCCACACCCCTGTCAGGATGGTCTTTCCAGTCCAAGATAATCTTCTTCATGTTACTCGGTGTGTGCATCACGTCGTAGTAAGCACCAGAGGCACCTTTAGGCGTGGATACAAAGAGCCTACAGTCTGTAGCGTGCTGTGTAGCCGCTAGTGCTCTATAGTCGTCACCATTGGGGAAAGCAGCGTATTCATCTATCGCTATAGCCTTCTTACGACCACCACGGAAAGCGTCTTCCGTCGTAGAGGCACCCTCAAACGTAGCACCATTATCCCGATTCTCCATCAGCATATTACTGCGGTACACGTTCTTAGGACGCATCCACTTAGGCAATCCACCCTTACCACCGTCACCATGTAGCAAGAAGTCCAGCTTCCACATCAATGTATCCTTCTTCCCTGGCTTATCCACAAGATCAGCAGTACGAGACATAATCCCAAAGCTGGAGAAGTCATCAAACATCCAGTGATGAAAGAACAAAGTAAGAAACATCCACGTAGCACCAAGGTCACGAGACTTCTCTAGCCCTATATCGTCATCCCCTAAACCCTCGTGCATCGTCAGGAACGCCTCGTCCTGAAAGCCATAGGTTATAAACGGGATCACATTGCTAGATGTGCCACGCAGTCGGTTGTTTCTAGGTTCATATAACCAGCAAAACGCATTGATAAAAAACAATATGTCATGCTTACAAGCAGTCCAAAGAGTACGTTGTCGCTCTGGGGTATCAGCCCATTTCAACAATTCCATACGATACTCAAGGTTCTCCTTAAGCGTCTTTGGCACTTGGTCATATAGACTCAAAGCATGATTCCTTCGTTATTCACATCTAGTATATTCTGCAATGACTGTAACCACTGCCACCATACATACGTCTTCCAAATAAGAGCACAGACATAAACTGTGCTAACTGTGAAGAATAGCGTCCCCATTCTGTAATACATCTTTTTCATTTGACACCTCCGAAAGTTGTCCGAGCATTTGCTCTATCTGTTCAATACTTTCTCCTGTGTCGCGCATCCCCTGCTCTTCACCCTTAGTTCCCTGCTTTAGCTTGTCACCAAGCACCTTATCGAAGAACTTAGTCTGGTTCTCCGATGCCCATATAAGCATGTTCCATGCACCAGGAGAGGGAGCCTCACCCGGTGTAACCTTCCACTGTGACTGCTCTCCTATAGCCTTATGTAAGTTATGGAACACAAAGGCAATATCCACTGGTAACTCTGACTCGTTAATGTCAAACTCACCTAGTGTATTTATCAGTTCCCCCTGTTGTATCTGTTCCTGAGCAGCAACTAACTGCTCCGGTATCCCCGCATTACCAAACCGCATGAACCGTTCGTGCATCTCTCGCTCTAACTCAATGGAGATAAACCCCATGTCGTCCATAGCCTTCTGAGCCGCCTCACGCCACGTGTAACGAGGATCAGCCTTATTCTCCTTGTATCTGCGGGTGTACTCCTCTATACGCCCCTCACGCTTGGCACGCTCTATAAACAACTCTCGTGCCGATGGTTTACGTGGTCTTGATTTCTTAGGCTTTATTGGGAACATTACACCGTCCTAAACGTCTTGTATAACGGCAATGCAGTGGAGTGGGTAATCGCTAACCCGACCTGCTCTGCATCCATCTCCGTTGCCGTTAGTGTTATTGACCATTGACCATTACCCTCGTGAGCCGCACTGTTAGTACTTGTAGATTGTGATCCACCATCCTTGATAACCTTACATGTCACACTGCCGCTGGTAATAGCCGCACCAGTAGACTTATTGATGAGCACAAAGGTGAAACCTGTAATGGCTACACCCTGCCTGTACACCTCATCGGTCACATCACCCATTAGCGTATTGACCTCCGCTATGACAGGTATCACATAATCTGCCGTTGCTAGACCACGAGTGACAATGTATTTAACTGTACCCGTACCAACAAACGCTGGACCTATTAAGTCTTTAATCGGCATTAAGCATCTCGCTTACGATAGGTTGGATTAGTTGCATCGTCCATGTCGAACCGCATTGCCTGTGTAGATTCATCTAACTTGAGGGTGGTAATCTTATCGCCGCTTATTGAATAGCTGCCAACACAACTCAGGATCATGTAAAGAAGCTCGGCTGGTGTGCAGGCAGTTTCACTTGCTCCTGCATAGGCTTCAGCAATATCCGTTGTCCACAGGGCATCCATCTCAGCCTTGGTCGGTGGGTCATAGGCGTTCAGTGCGTCAGTACATTCACTCTGTACTTCAGCATCCCAAGCAGCGTTCCAAGGTACAGCCGATAGTCCTGCACCCGCGGAGCCAATAACTGCTGTGTCCGTAAGAATATCAGACAATGCCTTACCATACGAACCACCAGTTGTGTGTCCAGACGTAGCCTCGTCCCATACAGCATCGGCAATAGCACTTGCACTGCCTCCTCCACCAGTTACCCAAGAAGCGTCACCCCTGTCCCTGAGTGCCTGTAAACTGTCAGTCGTGTTCACGAAGTCATCCCAGTCAGCAGTGGATTCCTTGCTAACCAACTTGGCCACAATGGAGTTATCCACTATGTCCGATCCAGCTACTGAAGCGGATACAAGATGGTCAAGACCATAAGTCTCAATAGCCGCATCACAAGCAGCATTTATCTGGTCAGTAGCGTCAGAACCTTCTATCTGCGTGACATTCACGCTTAATGTATCTTGTACGCCGTTTATATGATTACTTCCATCAACCGTTGGTAGACCACCATTAGCCGCAGGGTCAGCGTCTGGAAGTCTCTCAAACTGTATTGTAATCGGCAAAACCACAATATTAGATGTACTGCTTTTACCACATAACGTGCCAATATTACAGTCTGTTTCCGTGGCAGTCATTGTTATCTTGTATATGCCGGGACAGTTCGTAGCGTCTACTTCCCCAATTGCATCGTCATTATCTGGGGCAGAAGATGTACCGTCCTTAACCCACCTTAATGTCAACTCAGAATCTGTTTGACCCGTTTTACCTACATTATTGCCTGTATCCCAAGCAACAAAGGTAATTACCATTGATACGTTTCTTGTAGCCATTATGTACTCATTCCATTAATAAATAGAGTTATTGGTATTTTTGCCGCTGAACTGGTTGAATAATTCAATACTAACTTTGGCCCGTGAGCGTTCCCGCTGTGGTCGTAGGTTCTGAATGTGTAACTCCAATCAGCGGATGTTGCTGGACCTCGAAAGTAAAGATTGATGTCATTTCCTGACGACCAGCTACCACGATCAACGATCTCTTTGATAATGGTCTTTATCTCCGGTGAATCGACCCAAGCCCCTGTACTGGGACTTCCTCCTAGCGTCCAAGTTACTGTTGCAGAAGTCTTTGTCGCTGATCGAATGTCACCTTCGCTAGATGCCTGAGCCGCATCATCAACGTCGTTACCATCGATCACAATTGATTTGCTACCAGCACTGCTGTGGGCTGTAGCGTAGATTTGTATTTTTGCGTCGTCTATTGTTGCGCCCTGTGGAATAGCTACGCTGGTAAACCGCATATAGTTTGTCCAGACAAATCCGCTGGCCATCTCCATCTCATTCACCGCTTGGTAACCAAACTTCATCGTCGTCGCACTAGCACTCTCAAGGCTGTGAGTTACGCTACTGGACATATCGGTTTCGGTCGTATGCTGACGATCATCAGCACTAGCCGCTACTTGTTCGGTTACAGCGGTCATCTAACACTTCCTTCGAGTCTTGACCTTCTTACCACTCTTCTTGGCGTAACGCTTTGCAGCAGTCTTACCCTTAGCCGTATATGCGAACTTCTTCTTTCCTACTTTAGGCATGATCCGTCTCCTCTATGTGTCCATTTTCCCCATATGTACCTGGTAACTACTCTTGCAATGCTCACAGCGAACGAGTTCTGGATACAGGACCCACCACTCCTCTTCTCTGAGCACAGCCCGCTGCTTCTCGGTCAAATGCACGCTTTCAAGGTGTAAACCCCGTATCCAGCCCTCTATTCCGCATTCAGGACAGTCCCATCGCCAAGCTGCATGTAATTCTACGGTTTCGGAAGCTGGCATGTTGATGTGTCCTATGCGTCCATTATAAGGGGTCTGAGAGGCTGTGTGTGAGACTTTTTGGGAGGAGGGGTACAGAAAGTCGAAAAAGTGTCTCGTCGGTCTTAGGGGCTATATACGTGGGACTCCACCGATGGGGTAGGGGGTGTGGTTCAGATTCTTGGATTCTATTTCACCCCCCCACTATGTAAAATCCCTTACCATAGACAGGTTAAATTGCCGTCAATGACTGAACGGACAAGAGGCTAAAACTATCGGTTCTATTCTATAGAATTGTGTCGGTCCTGGTTTTGCTTGTCGTCGTTCGTTGCCTAGTAAGACTAGCTCTTACTACTACTACTATATAGAACACCAACACACCAAACAAAATATATCAAAGTATTCTCAAATTACCTTTGACGTATGCCGATGATTGTGATACCTTATCTATAGTTAATGAATAACACTCTAACAAACGGAAAGAATTCCTATGCGAACTATAACATTTCATCGCAACCTTAACGCTACCAATGGCCGAGCTTGGACATACAAGCCTAACGGTTACGCAGTACAAGCTACTACACTAGTAGCCCATAACGTGACAATCAAACAACCATCGGGAAAATCATTCGAGAATTGTCTCAATGGTGGTAACCGTAGCGTATTCGCTTGGTTCAAGACAAAAGACATAACCGCCGACATTGATAATAAAGTTCTAATCAATTCAGCAACTAACGAATTTCGTCGCATACGCTTTAATCCAAAAAATGGAGATATGTTTTTCCATATCAATGGTAAGCGTATCGACAATCTTAAAACCGTGTATTGCCTATCCAATGGCGAATGCTACGGAATTGAACACTAGATTTTACTACTACTAACCTTTATAGGAACCAATACCGATGAATACACCTAAACCAAATATCAAAACAGAATACCCGACACATTCAACAATAGGCGGCTACACAATTGCATACGTTACAACCGACGGCGAGTGTTATTGCGGCAACTGTATTGCCGATGTAGTCGAGTCTGACATTTACCTATTGCCTGAATCACGTATACGTGATTATGACTACCCAATCCCTACAATCCTATACGACGATACCGACGAATTTTCGCACGTATGCGATTGTTGCAACAGCGACATAGGCAACTAACCCACCACTAGCCCCCAATGAATCGAACATTGGGGGCTAGTATCGGTACGAATACCGATTATTTTTATTGCGATCGCAACAAATTTTACTGGAAAGACTCCAACCATGACGAAAATAGTATTTAAAGACAACGTACCCCACGTAACAATACCTAAGGGTTTTACCCTATCAAATAAATTCAAACTATCTAAGACTAGGACGATTCCAGTAGTTAACCTACTGCAGCAAGGTGCAACAAATACTAAGCTCGCCAAAAATGGTACAGAGTATCGTACCTTTGGTATGTCACTCGCACCACATAAATTAAGTGGCTACAACACTTGCGCCGGTAGTACTGCTGAATGCCGTGCTGCATGTTTGGACGGTTCTGGTATGCGCGCAGTTTGGGAGAGTATCCATATCGGCAAAATAGCGCGTACGCTCTTGTACTTCCAACATCGCCAATGGTTTTTAAACCGATTAGATAGGGAGATAGATAATAAAGAACGTAACAACGATATTAAACTTGCTATACGTTTAAACGTTGTCACTGACTTAAATTTTCTTAGTGTTATCAATAATCACCCTCTTAGCAGTTTTTATGATTACACAAAAATTATGAAACGGTTTAAATCGATACCCGATAACTACCACCTAACATTTTCGTATACTGGCAACACAAAAAATATTGCTGATTGTCGGACGTTGTTAAAATCAGGTCACAATATCGCTGTAGTTTTTGCGGGAGCTACTCGCAAGCTTACGGTATTGCCTAAGACGTTTCTCGGCCACCCGGTTATCAATGGAGATGAATCAGACCTACGTATTAACGATCCTGCAGGAAGTGTAGTAGGCTTAGTATTAAAGGCCGATACTACAGCGCACTATAACGAGTACAAGCAGGGGAGGTTTGTGGTAACGGTTTAACCCGTTAACCCTTAGTGCCATTGGTGAGCGTCATAGGGACGTTAACGGATTCGAATTCCGTTGCACTACTTATAGCAATACCGGAAAATCTGCTCTTAAAATCAAACCAGGTCCGATTTTGAGGTCAATTTAACCCCACCTATCGGACACAAATAACCATTTAGAACACTTGTAGAAGACCGATTTTAACCACTTTTAACCCTTTTGGAGCATAAGACCGATGATAGAAGAATACATCTTATCACTATTACAAACACGGCTAGAAGACCTGCGCGATAGACCGTCGCAAGAACTCGACGTTGAAGAGCTAGACCTATGCGAACGTTCACTCGATGCACTAAGTCGCCAAGCATTAGCAACTAACTACAACCTAACAAACGGAGACAATACCAATGACCGACGAAAAACATAAACAAATACGCGCTACGATGCTATGCATAATAGCGTTTGTATTAGGCTGTATGATTTTTAATTTTAAACTTTAACGACTGGGAGACAAGACCGATGAAAACTAAAACCATTAAAACCTATTGGAGTGGAAATGGTAAACACGAAAAGAAAAGGCGTTTGCTATGGGATGAATTTGTACCACCTTGCGGTGAATGCAAAGAACTCGCTGCCGAGGTTTTCCGTATGGCAGCAAGATTGTACTACGATATTTACAATGGTGGAGGGTGCAATATCGAACGACAAGAGGACGAGGATTTTACCATTGCGGGTCAATCACTCGGAATATTAAAGTATGCAATAGATGACGGAGAATACTATGAGATCCGTTGGCTTACATTTAGGTTTGCAGAGGAATGCGCTGATTACGACCAATCCTACGAAGAAATACGGCAACCCCTCGAAGCTATCCTAGACAAGGTGATTGTCTGGGCATGGGATAAATTGAAGGGGGAATCGACCGACTAGCACCCCGTCACCGAATGGGCGTAGATGCAGATCGGTTCAATCCCGATCCGGTGACCTGACTAATCAGTACGTACTGGTTAGCAATACCGATGAAACCAGGAGACTAAGACCGATGAAAACGACCGATGAATTAACCTTTAAACAACCGTTTCTAGACAAGATTGATGCTGCTCTTAACGATGCCGTCAGTATTACATTCGATGGTTGTCACAAAATCTACATTGCACTAGACGCAAAGAGTCACGATGGTTTTGTGCGATACGACTACGACATGATCCCCGTCGATGACAAGACCGATGCAATAGACCTACTGTTGCAATGGTGGAACGTGTCATGTGATTTACGATTTATTAGTGCTGTTGCGAACGATGATACGTTTCATCGTTTAATACCGCAGTTTGAATACGATGAGGAGAATACCGATGAAAAAGAAAATTAACTACGATTTTACCCTTGAGAGTTTGATAACAGTGGAAGCACCTGTTGGTACTGACCCGGCCACACTGGAAATTGAGGCAATGCGTAAACTAGCAGCCCACGCCTATCACCGCCAAGTGGTGTTAGAGTTTCACGCCACGTTTGATGCAGAAACAGGGAAACATTCTGATGATTGGGAGAATACCGATGAAAGCTAAAACTATAAAACTAACCGATGCTGCGGTGTATATCGAACTCAACGATTGGGTTTACTACATTGACGACACCACAGGCGAGCAGATCATGGTGAAGTGGCGAAAGCCTACCACCGATCCTAACACCTGTTGCGTCTGTAAGCAGGCTGAGGGCGACGTAGACGAGTTGTTAGTGGAAGGTTGGGTTACGTTTTGCAATCCATGTTTAGATGAAATAGACCGATTACAGGAGGATACCGATGAATAAGACTTACATCATAAGTGTTGACCAGATGTGTAGTATCGATGCAGACTCAGAAGCAAAGGCGTTAGCCGATGCAAAGGGTGCATTTATTAAGATGCTAGAAAAGGGTGAAGCAAACCTTATTGTAATGGAGGAGGATACCGATGAATAAGAAACCTACTAGTAAAATAATCAGCTACGATTTTTATGTAGACGAATTGATAACGGTTAAAGCACCTATTGGCACTGATCCAGGTGCAATTACGGATCAGGCATTAGCTAAACTGGCATATCACGCAGTGCGCAGGGATTTGAAATTAGAGTTTAACGGTGGTAATAGATACGCTAATAAGTGGGAGAACACCGTTAAACAGGTCAAAGCTATTCGTAATGCGCACACAGAATTTAGTTTAATCAGACGTCATATGAGTTCTGTTGTAAATTCCAAGCACCCAAGAGAGCATAAAACAGCTTTAATAGCATGTACTCGTCTTATGCTGGAATTGAAAAAGGCATTCCCATTTTTGTTACAGGAGGATACACAATGCGAGTAATAGGATATGCTCGTGTATCCACTGGCGATCAGGGTCTAAGTCTAGCCGACCAATGCACTAAGATACGTGTTCACTGTGAGTTGATGGAGTACGATTTGATTCGTATCTATCAGGATAAGGGTGAATCCGGTCGTGACCTGCGCAGACGTGGTATCCGTGATGCTATGTTTGACCTTACGGGTGACAACATTGATGGCATGGTAATCACTAAGCTAGACCGATTGTCCCGATCCATAAAAGACTGGGCTAATCTAATGGATACATTCGCCAAGTGCGATAAGAGTCTCATTGCGATTATGGATAGCATTGATACAACTACAGCAGGCGGGAGAATGTTTGCCAGTCTGCTAAGTGTACTGGCGCAGTGGGAGCGCGAACTTATTGTAGAAAGGACTCTTGCAGCATTTGACCATATGCGTAGCCAGGACCGCCTCTGTGGACTCAAAGCACCCTTTGGTTGGGAGAAAGACCCAGATAGACCTAAGTACGTCAGATTGTGTCCTGCTGAGGCAGATATATGTCGCAAAGTATACAAGCTACGTGATGCAGGTCTGTCATACCGTGAAATCTCTGATGTCCTAGAGGACTATGGACACACGAATCGACTGGGTAATAAGTTTGGCAAGGAATCAATACGTAAAATTTACATTAGCAAGAAACGAGTACCAAATGATTAATATAGAATCTGAACGACAACTGTTTAATTTGATTGAAAAGAAACGTACCAAGATCGGCATGACTAAGGTTGAGTTATGCAAGACCGGCGGTTTTAGTCCAGTGGCATGGCATTACTATAAGAAGGGCGAGCGCAAGTTAATGTGGGATACACTGTTCAGTGCTGCCGGTGTGGTGGGAATCCAGGTATACGTACATGGCGAGGACACAGATGACTAGGACTAGGAAGTATCGGGGAATGATCCGTGAATTGGTCAGCGAGATGCGATTCTATATCCGTACAGGTGTACCGACCGACTACAACTGCATCACCAAATGCTTTGACCTGATTCATTACAACGATGAATTAACCACCGGATTGTGGGAGAGGGACTTGAAATTTGCCAAATTAATTTTCTTATTCGCTAAGACCGATATAGACTGTGGAATTGGGCTAATGAATAGCGGCATTGCTGCCGATAAGGATACAGATGAGGACGATCCTGAAAAAAATACTGAGAATTGTGATTGACACAGCTTGGTAAATCATTAATATAATATTTCAGGAAACAGTATGTCACTGTCGCTCTTGTCCCTTGCACCCTTTTGTGGGGTGCGGGACGAGCGAGTGATGCGAGGCGTGCCGAGCATTACGAGCGTACTAATACACAGGAAAACCCTTACCCCTTTGCAGGGGTATTGACAGGAGACTAAACGATGAAGGATCATTCTACCGCCATGCGTGCGGGACTCGAAGCAATGTATCTAGAGAAGTCCAAGACGACTCCGATAGATTTCGCTAAAGCGACAGCCATATTCATGGGCTACACCAAGCATTACAAGGACGATACATATAAGATCGTTGAGGCCGAAGCTGAACGAGAGTTTATCGTCAACTCCAGCGTGAACAATGTCGAGTACAAAATCTACGGTAAACTCGATACGATTGTGCGTGATGGCAGCAAGCTAGTCCAGCTAGAACATAAGACTGGGCAGCGAGATGCCGACTCCGATGGGGTGTATCCTTTCCTAACAGCGAATGTTAGTGAACAAGTGACCCTATACTCCATGTTAATGGCAGCATCAGGAGAGCCTCTCACGCACACGCTAATCGACTATATCAAAGTCCCTACCCTAAGACCGAAAAGCATACCCAAAGGCGATACAAGCGAAGCTAAGGGTACTAGACGTGAAATCATTGAGGATGGAACGTACTTAGGCGTAGAAGTATGCAAAACTACACAAGAACTATACGAATCAGACCCCAAGGCGAAGGAAAATGCCGAGTGCTACCTGATCCGAATCAATCAGCACATCGAAGAGAACCCTGAGAAGTACTTTGCTCGCAGCGCACCGATTCATCGTAACAATGTTGACATGGTGAACGAGTTGTACGCAATGGAGTTGGTCCTGGATGACATCGAAGAATGTCAGAACACTGGGATTGACCATTTTTACAAGAACACTAGTCAGTGCCTAGCATACGGTTCCAAGTGTGAGTACATGAGCCTATGTGATGGCACTAGCACCGAAGACAATGGGGACTGGGAACCACGACAAGGTGGAAACAAGAAGGGTAGCAACAAGATTTCGTTCTCAAAAGCTACATGTTTCAAGTCCTGTCGGCGTAAGTTCTATTACCGATACGAAGAATCCATACAGAAGGTGGGTTACGATACTCAATCCCTTCGTATAGGATCGTTATTTCATTTAGGAGTGGAGTTTTATTTTAGAAGTTTAATTGCACAGGAGAGTAGCAATGAGTAGTTGGTTAGAGAAGATTACGACAGAAGCAGCAACCAGAGGGACAAAG
>Ga0208299_1002952_pt1 | contig 11041 bp, 10 predicted proteins | sample 15_taG_FD_184089 | JGI IMG/M metagenome (GOLD analysis project Ga0208299, IMG submission 184089) | Marine viral communities from the Subarctic Pacific Ocean - 15_ETSP_OMZ_AT15312 metaG (SPAdes) (version 2) | ecosystem: Environmental > Aquatic > Marine > Oceanic | place: Pacific Ocean | collected...
CCGGTCATTGATAAAATGTGGATATTGTTGTCAAATAAGAGATCCATTGCGAACTCTTGTTCTTTATTTCTGGCTGATAGTCCACATATATTTTTGTATTTCGTTATTTTTCGTAGGGGTTGATCAGGGGTCGTGTACCTGCATAGTGCTGATTTCTTGCCGCCTTTGTTTTTCAGAACTACAAATTGATTTGGGAATAGGCTGGTTTCTTCCGGCATCAACACTGGAACCCCTGTATAAAAATCATCAATAGTGGCATTATCAACTGTAATTGTAGTACAGCCGTCAAATAACTGCTTAACAGAACTGATGACTTTCTCTGGCTGATAATCTTCGCAAGGAATACCTACCGAGTCGCACTTAACTCTCATATTGATATCACGAGAGACCATCAATACGTTACAGCCGCGGTGCATTAGACTAAGAGCGCACGCGATAATCTTATTATCTGAATCATCGGCTTTCATGCCTTTTGGTAGGAACTCTGGGTTAAATGGGGCAACGAAGATGTTTCCCCTCTCTTCGCCGAGAGTAACACCAGACATCAAACTACCTTTGGACCTAAGCTCGTCCAAAAACTTATTAGTTATGCGGGCATTCAAGCCGGGTGTATCTTGGCGGTGTTTGTGTTTATCTATCTCATCCAAAACAATGTTGGGGATAGCAACGTCGGAATCTTCGTAAGATAGAATTGATCTTACATCTGTTAGTAAAACATTTGTATCTAAAACTACTGTTTTTCTGGTCATTGTTGACCTCCAAATCTTGTATTAGTAATTAGTGTTCTAGATAAATAAAAAACCGCCCGAAGGCGGCTTGGTGGAGATGCTGAGAATTGAACTCAGGTCTTGTCCGCTTCTATATCAAGGTCATTTACAAGGTTAGGTCTGGTTTTATCGTCAACAAGCCATTTGACTAGATCATCTTATTGTGGCTAAAATAATCAAAAGCCCTAAAATACAAAATATAGCTTTCTGTTTATTGGCTGCTATCGCCTCAAGAGTAGACAGGTTATTAAGCTGCTAGTTCTAGTTGAAAATCGTTATTTGCGATTAAAAATGTAAGCGTTTTTAGTGAGCCACGCTTCCCTCACCCTTGCACCTCTTCAATTTCTACGTCAATCGATCCCTTTCATCCCCATAGTGTAAAGACAATATAGACCACATTCTGAATATTGTCAAGTTATATAACCGTTATATAGTTCAGAATATGCTAGCAAAAGCTGTTTAGGTTTTTAAAGCTGGCAATAGCAGTATAGTAGTTAAAAAAGAAGTGTTAAGTTAAAAATGAATTAAAACTGAAATTATATTCTAAAAACCTAAATCTAAGTCAAGTTCTTCATCCTCTTCTCCGAAGGGATCTTCCTCTTCTGACCCTAGATCAATATTGTCTTTCTCTTCTTCATATTCTGGGGTTGTTACATCTGGGAGGGTGTTTGATAGTTCTGTTTCAAACTTATCAAAGTACAACAAGAGATTGGTTAGCAGGTAATCATAAAACATATCCCTGTCTTGGTCGTCTGCCAGCATGTCATAGGCATCTACTATTTGTTTTTCCACTCTCTTAAAAGAGTCGGCTGCAAAGTTTCTTCCTGTTTCATTTTGATCTGATATCTCTACGAAGTCATCGTCGTCCTCTTTGTTATCTTCAATATCAATAAACTCGCCTGATAATCCTTCTTCTTCACTATCATCCTCAGCAACATCAATAGTTACCTTTTCGGATAATACATCAGCATCAATTTCAAGCATCTCAGATTGTAGGTCTTCAATATCAGAAGTAACCTCAATAGGTCTCAGCGCACCCTTTATCGCATGGACTAAGTGCTTCCGAAAGGACTCTCTTTGGTCTAGGGAGGTCGTTAACATCTTGTAATCATCTTCAATTGTAGGGACGATATTTTTCAAGAGATCAGCCAAAACATTGATTCCAGTATAAGAGCTAGGCTCTTCTGTTCCTGTTTCAGTTTCTATAATCAGTATCTTCCGTATAGCAGAACGAAGTTGAGCCTCTTGAAGAGACCTCTCTTCTAATTTAGCTTTGATTCTTCCGCGCACATATTCGCGAATGAGTTGTTCAGCTACTAAAGTTTTTCTATCGATCATAATAAGATACCTTCTCTAACTATCTTCGCCGTTGCCGTTTGCCACGATTAACTTTTGGTTTTGTGTTTCTTTTTTTTCTGGACGAGGTAGAAATGCCCAAAGGCGCACCATAACCACCGACTGCCCCAGAGCCCATTAAGCCCATCTCGTCAATGGTATCATCAATCTGTCTATCTAAATCCAACGTTGGGGTCAATATGGACCAAATATCTTCAGGATTGACGTGTAGGGGCAGAAACTCGGCAAAACTATCTAGATCTTGGTTGGCAATTGGCTTTCTTGCATCGCCAGCGTGGTAAGGTTCACCGTTGTCGCGAGTGACTTCTTTTTCTGCAATTTGCTCAACGTTAACTCCTGGGTTGTGCTTATCTGCATATGCCTTAATCCCATCAAAACGTTGGTCACCCTTACTAGTAGATCCAGCGACCGCATCGTCTTTTGTGCTCTTGACAACATAAACGGTGTCGTTTATGCCGACCTTCTTGGGATCAGCAGCGAACTCATATACTTCTGTAATAGGACTTGGGTAGTTGGACATCTCTACTCTTATATTGCTAGGAGCAGAAGAAGAATTAAGGTAACTCTTCCAGATGGCTAATGACTGTTCATTACTAACTTCTGGCTTATCGCGGGAAGAGATTAGGACAACTACCTCATCTACATCATCACGTTTCGCTAGATTTTCAGCGAACTCATAATGACCTCTATGTGGTGGCTTGAACTTTCCTGGGAAAAGAGCAACTCTTTTTCCTTTATCTTCTGTAATAACATCAAAATCAAATTCTGTATTTTCATTTCTTTGTCCCGGTGCAGCGGAATCTTGAGAAACTTGCTTGGACATCTCGCTCGATACTGTTTTTGCGTCATTGATTGCATCTTTGCCAGCATTGGTTGCCTGACTTCTATCGGGATAAGTGAAGTAGTTACCTACATTCTCGCTCAATTGAGAAGTTGCTTCAAAGATAGCAGTAAGATTTTCTTGTAACAATCCCATGTATTGTTCTGCCACTCTTTCAGTAGCTTCTGGATTTGCTGGTAGTTCCCCTAGGGTCTCCCATCCTGATTCTACTTTCGATTTTTTAAGTGCTGCTACCGAAAGGTGCCATTGTTTCCCGCCTTTTCCGGCTGCCTCAAGAATAAGATTTTTATCTTCTGTCCATAATTTTCTATTTTCTTCAACAGAGAATATGCGGTCATTTGTTGATTGTCTTAGTTTTTCATCTTCGGCTTTGTCGCGAGCCTGATCATCTTCTGTGTCTATTATATCCACTTCATCATCAGAATCAGAGACTCTTTGTTCTGTACTAAACCCAGCAGAATGCTGTAGCATGTTAAATTGTTCTTCCCAATTAGATGCATTTTGTAGCTTTGCTAAACTCTGTTCGCTAGATAACCACTTACCGGGTCGCTTTTCATCTGGTAATGCAAACAGAGTAGAGAAGCCAGCAGAAGTCAATCCAGCAGCGAACAAATTAACGAGGTTTTCCTTGCTAAAATTGAATTGTTCTAATTTGATGGAATGACCAGTTTTGCGAGCGACGATATAAACCACCAAGCCAAACTCATTAATCCCTTTTATAAGATTAGTATAACTTCCCTTAACTGGACCCGGCTCTTTCAATAGTTTTAGACTGATTGGTACACCTGACGATCCACCATATTCAGTAAAGGCAATAAGGTCTTGGATAGGGAGACTGCCATCTTTGGGATCTGCAACCTGTCTTCCGCCCAATAGAGCCGCCATAAATCCCTCAAAAACGAACCCGGCAGCAGAAGATGAGAAGCTGTTGATAACAGCAGTCAAAGATTCTAAAACAATGAGCGTGCTTATAATACGCTGAGGTGAACTAAACCCCTTTTCATTTTCAGGGTTCCTAATCGTTCCCAATATATTATTTATCTTTTTCTTTACATCAGCGCCGCCACCAATGGCACCGAAAATCTTGTTGATTTGGGACCTCTCCATTGATTCTGGGTCCCCCCAGGTTTCGGTTGGGGTAAATTTAGGAAGGGATAAAACGAATTGTTTTGCTTTTGAAGGTTCTTTCTTAATGTTCCCTTCTTCTTCTGTTAGTATAGATTCAGTTGATCGCTGTCTAACTTCTTTATGCAAAGCCTTAGTGCCGCGACCATATTTGAATAAACCGAGAATTTGATTTATAGGAGCAAAATTACCAGTGAATTTATATGTATCTCCATCATATTGGAAAACGATACCCTCAACTGGTGTTGAAATATTTGACATATCCTTTATTTTATTCAGATGTGCCTGCATTATTTCCATAGCATCCGGGTTCTCATGACCTGTTTTTGTTATTTCATCAACAGCAAAGGATAACTCTTTTTGTAATCTTTCTGTTTCTTTTCTATTGTCTATAATAAAAGCACTTTCCATGCCCTTCAATATTTCTACAGCAAAATCATGTATGATTTCTTCCACTGGAGCTATGGCACCCTGAAGTATCATTCTCTTGCTATTAACAATGGACGATAGATCTGATTTATCTTCTTCAGATAGACCTCTCTTTAGAAGTCTAAGACCTATGTTCTTCTCCGTCTTTAGAAGGTAGTTTGTTATTTCTAATCTTCGTGTTTTGGGGAGGTCGGTGTCTATCCCGTTGAATACACGATGAAACACATATTCTTCTATTGTATTATCTTCTGATAGACCTTCTGATCTGAGCACTGCGTCTATTCTACCCAAAGCCCTTGTTAACGCTTTTCCATCTTCAAGTTTTTGAAGTTCAATAACAGCTTTTCTTAACAAACTAAAATCTTCGCGACCAAGGGCGCTCTGCATTCTGTTGAGACTATGATCTAATATTTCTAAATTTTTAGATACATCTGTACCTAACTTTTTACCAGTCTTTTTGTCAACCTCAAAGTGACCTAAATCATGTATTTTTAGAACTCTTGAATCATATAAAATAACATTGGCACTACGAGGATCCATAATCTCTGCGTTATACCATATATTTGTATCAGGTCCGAAAATCCTTCTCTTGGTAATATTATCCAGCGAATCAACTGCTTTTTCAAAGGTAGAAAAGCCTTCAGTAAATGCTTCAGTCAGACTACCGCGATCAGCAAACTTCGTTGCTAGTTCATGAGCATCTAATCCACCAGCCACAAGGTTTCCCTTATTTCTGGCAGCCTTAGCCTTGCCTTCATTTACAGAATATGATAAAAAGATATTCTGTCCATCTACCTTTTCTTCAGCCTCTAACTCTGCATTAGAAATAGCAGCAAGAATCTCCTTTATCTTGTTGAAAGACAGAGAAGGGTTATCATAGAGATGGGACATGTGCCCGGCGACGCCACCCATATTACTTTTCCTCGTTTAGTAAACTTAGTTGTTCTTCTAGAGCGTTTACACGCTCATTTAGAGATCTGACATGTCTTTTGATAGATTTCAAGTGCTCTTGAGCTACGCTCATTCTGTTTCTATCTCTTTTGTTAGTAACTCGCACACTAGAGACAATATCAAACAGAGCCTGTATTGAAGCTACAGGCTCTACCTTGATGCTCTCTCCAAGAATTAGTTTTTTAGTTAGATTTCTTAGCACTGGTCTTCTTCTTCTTAGCAGATTTCTTAGGAGCAGCTTTTGGTGCCTCTTCTGCTACTTCTGGTGCCTCTGCTGCCTCTGCCTGTACTTCAGCAACTGGCGCTTCTTCTACGGCTTCAACCACTGCCTCAACTGCTGGGGCTTTATTTCCTTGTGCTGCGGCGAGAGCGGCTGCTCGGCGACGTCTTCTTAAACCTGGACTTGCCATTTTATTTCCTCCAAAGGTGAAAAATGAAACAATTAGTTACTATAAATAGTTCTATTTTGGGTCTTTGACCTAATTGGATCCAGACTCAAACACATATACGGACCCACTGATTACATCAAAGTAATATTTTGCATATTCGCCGTCGCGATTTGTGCCATTGAGATATAGATAATTTCCGGAGCCTGAAACATATATATCGGCATGGGTCAATAAAGTATCACCGTCAAACTTAAACCATGGGTCTTCTACAGATTCTCCAAAGTTTGTTTCAGCAACTTCAGAGATATAAACTCCGCCGTCAACAACGGAAAACTCGTATTTTGCCGGGTTACCCTGCTCATTCGTGCCATTGATATATAGATTATTGTTGGCTCCGGAAAGGTAGATATTTGCGTCTGTGAGTAAAGTATCACCATCAAATGATAATTCTGAAGTTCCCGTTACATTTATCCCGCCAGTCTCACCGATGCTGGCACTAAGAATTGCAATACTTGAACTAACGGATGAACTAAGGGCTGAAATGCCTGCTTGAAAAGAGGTCTCCAACAGTGCTCTGCTTTGCAGGGCAGACGAACTCAGGGCAGTCAAATTTGTCGCGATCACTGAATCTACTGCTTTTGATCGCTGGATCTCCTGGTTTAGTGCTGCGCCAAGAGCCTGCTGGTCATCTTCAACAACATCTAAACGCGATTCATAAACTTGCGATATCGCAGACCCAGATAAATCATTTTGGTCAAACCATGCTTGCACAGCAGCAGCCATTCCATGGTGCGCAGATATATGACCTAAGTTCCTAGATCGCCCCATCAGTCAGCACCACTATACCCAAGTTCAGAATCCGAGATATCAATTCTGTAGTGTCTTACTGCATATCCCCATATATTGAGGTGGTCATCGTGATCCGCTCTTGCGTAGATCGTCACATGTTCATGAGGTATGCCAGGATATACCTGCATCAAGCCTGTTTGTTTTGGTACCGGAACACTTATAGTCTTACTGAGATCTGAGAAAGTTCCATCTCCACCAACCTCTAGTTCTAAATTATGACTGGTTCCGGATGTTGCATAATTGCCACACCATAAATATAACTCGTCAACAGCATAATCAGAGCAGGTATGTATTAATACTGATCCGGTCCCAATCGCAATCGGCGCAGTAATCGTATATCCATTCAATTTTATTCTAGCAGCGGGGGCGTAGGCTCTCTTCAGAGCTTTGGAATTTATAGTGGGTTTATTTGGAAGTTCTGAAAGATTAGTCACGGTTTATCTCCAATTCTTGAGTAAATATCAGTTATTGAAGACTTTATACATCTTTAATGTCATGTTTTTGATAATAGTGGTTGTTATCGTGTTTTCTTTCAGATTATTTCTTTCTAGAAAAAGCTGCATCTCGCCACTCGCCACCGAGTTGGCAAGGAAAATTTTAATTGCCGGCAAAGGAGAGGATAAACCAACACTTTCAATGACAGGGTAGCCGGCAAATATAATGCCCACCAACTCATTATTTTTATTTATAATGGGGGACCCACTACTTCCTGGCTTGGTTGGGATTGTATAGATAGAAAACCCCTTGCTGTGAAATCCCGAGAACATCCCGCGGAATAACAAAACGGCTCCTCTCCAATAGAGACCATGCGGCGCAGCCATATTATATGCCACCTCGCCTATCTTGGGCTCACTTTTGGCTATCTTGAGTATTGGTGGGTTGTTTGTCACGTCGTGTACACGAACAAGGCAGAGATCAAATCTAGAGTTTGTACTAACAACATCAACTTTATGACGACCACCAGAGAGATCAACGGCTTCAAAAACTGAATCTTTTCTCTCTATTGTGATGCCATCAACCACTTGCTTCTTTGGAACAGAAGATTTACAAGAATGTCCGGCAGTAAGGGCGTAAGAAACACCATTAGAGACTTCACTGTGGAATACATAAGCCCCAGAGGAGACATATCTCATAACGGCACTCTTGCAATTTGATTTCTGTGTCTCTTTGTTTTCTTCACAAGCCCTCAACTCTATTGATTGTCTGATTTGAACGAAGGCTTTTCTTGGGAATCTCTCTTCCGGCTCGGCTTTGTCAATCATAAAAGAGGAGTTCAAACTGGCGCAACCGCTAACACAACTTGTAGTGAAACACATCAGAAACATCAGAATTTTGACGTATGTATGGGATATTTTCTTCATATTATAGTAAGTATGGTGAACTGGGACTATTTATCCATAGTAAATCAAAAAATACTGATTTCAAACAGGAAAGGATTCAATCATGTTTAGTAGTGTTATTTTATCAACAATGCTCCTCTTTCCCGCTCAAACAACTGATTTTCCCACCATATGGAAGAAGGTTGAAGGAGAGTGGTCATATGTCGGGCAAGTAAAAGAAAAAGTTCAAGTTCACACTTGGATAGAAAAGAAAACAAAATCTCATTTCAATAAGATACTTATTAAAGAGGTAAAAAGGATGCCATTTATCATCCTTACCCCCACAAAGGGTTAATCTACAAACCTCTTTTGGAGAGGTTAATGAAAAAGATTTATACAAAAAGCACGCTCCTGTTATCTTTATTGCTGATAGCGTGCGGTGTCTCTTTTTATACATATACTCTGGCTAATCAGAAGTTCCCTACAATATTCCATAGCAAATCAGTATTTTATACACCCGGTCGCGAAGATAACTGTAAATGGGTTATCCATATTTCGGAAAGAGTTACTACCGCGGCTGGTGATACTTCTCATATCCAAATAGGAATACCAGAAATAAGCGAAGAAGGTTATATTCCGGGTATTATACAAAGTGGACCCGGTAACTCAATAATCTTGGCGTTCAAACTTCCCACGAAGTCCAACAAAATACCCCCAGTCATCTTGACTGCCACATACGAACCAGAAGATTTGCCGATCTCTAGTATGAGATTTCGGATTTCAAATAGTACTACACTAACTATGGTTATCTACAACTCATACGAAAAGTGTCTTGAGGCCATTATGGAATGAGAAACATATTATTTATTACTTTTACCCTTGCTTTGATCGGTTGTGAAGATGTTCAACTAATACGACACGAATGTCCGATTGGTAAAGTACAAGAATGTTCTTGGGATCCTGATAGTTCGCAATTGCCGAGAGGGGTGTGTAGGTACGGTCAACAAACATGTACGTCCAGAGGCTGGAGTGAATGTATTGGGGCTATTGGACCTTCTACGGAAATATGTGATGGATTAGATAATGACTGTGATTTATATATTGATGAGACATATCCAGAAGAAAGTCAACTCTGCGGTTTCATAGAAGGGGCAAACTATGGAACCGGTGTATGTGTTCCGGGCGTTATGAAATGTGATGATGGATATCTTTTTTGTGACGGTCATATAGGCCCAACCGATGAAATATGTGATGGGATAGATAATAACTGCAATGGAACAGTGGATGAATCAATAGCAAATACTACTGCCAGGGTATGCTATTCTGGTCCAGAAGGAACTATGGCGGTTGGGGAATGTCGAGCCGGAGTTAAATATTGCTCCGATGGCGGATTTGAGGGTCCTTGTGACGGTGAGGTTATTCCTACTCCGGAAGTCTGCGATGATTTAGATAATGATTGTGATGGAGAGGTTGATGAAGGCTTTGACCAGCGCAATGTTGAAATCGTTTTTGTACTAGACATCTCAGGATCATTTGATGACGAGATAGAATCAATGATACAAGGCATCGCTCCGCTTTTAGACGACCCGATAACGAGCAACTTTCGCTTTGGTCTTGTCATTGTAGGTACCAGGGGGGAATCATATGATCCGGCACCAGAACGGCACTCAACTATGGTTGTAAACTTAGTACCGGCACATGAGTTTTTGGAACACCTAGAATCAACAAGAACAATACCTAGCGCAGGAGTTGAGCCAACACTTGATACATTTATATGGACAATGGACGGAACATATCCATTTTCATGGAATGAGAACGCACAAAAAGTAATAATAACAATGACAGACGAAGAATCACAGAGTGTAATTGGGACCAACCAACTAGCTGTAAGAGAAATGTCTATTGAACTAGGGTTTGAACTATTTGTCTTCGCTCTCCCAGAACACCATCACACCTTTTCTGTAGCCCTAAGAGATCAAGCCAGAAGACTATTTTCTCCGTCTGTAAATTCTACGACAGTATTCCAGCAGATTAAGCAAATATTTGAAGATCTGTGTGTGGGTCAGCCATAACTGAGTTGTCACTGCTCTTCATCAGACTCTTCGCCCTCTTCTCCCTCGGGCTCTTCTGAGCCGGTCATTACTTCTATAGATTCTTCTCCTTGTTTCCAGGCAAAACCCATATTCCCGCTAGTGGTTATATACTGACTGCCTTCTCCCTCTTCGGGAGTATTTACCTCACTATACATATATAAATCTATATTTTCTTTGAGGCTTGAAATAGCCGTCAAAAGATCTTCAGTAATAGACTCTAATCTATCAACCATCTTCAGAGAGTTAATGGGATCTCCGTGTTTTAGACTTGCCAATAGGAGTGGGATCACTTTTGGGTGCTTTTTTTCAAAGTCTCCAAATGCATCTATCGCCATCAAGTGCAGGAACTTACCAACCTTATAGTTCTTTATGTTTAACTTTAGCTCTACAGTCCTAGGCTTCATAATAATCTCCAGTAGGGTTCCTTATAATTAGTAGTTGTCCTCTACATGCTTCTTAATAATTTCTTTTATTATCTCTTTTTGCTCGTCAGTTTCAGCCATCGCCCATTCCCAGGCTAAAGAGCCTTTCATATTTTGAGACTTTTGTTCATCTTCTTTAGTTGACCGCTCTAACTCCTGACTTATATATTCAGTGTCAACATCACTGACATCAATATTGAGATTTGAGGCGATAACATATAAAGATGAAATATCATTTTCTCCATATGCAGTAGATGCTTTTGAAAAGTATTCAGTAAGAACCTTTGAGTCTACTTTATCTGGGTGTGTTATTTTTGAAATCCTTCTGTAGAGTTTCTTGGCATCACCGGACTTTATATTTTCTTCCGTTTCCTCATCCTCTTCATCTGTTACATTTGTATCTTCTTGCTTCTTCGCGGCGGATTCCAGCATTCTATTATATTCTTCTGGGAAATCTTTATAAAACTGTTCTTTGAACTTTAAGAACTGTTCTTTGGTCT
>Ga0208299_1002953_pt1 | contig 11039 bp, 7 predicted proteins | sample 15_taG_FD_184089 | JGI IMG/M metagenome (GOLD analysis project Ga0208299, IMG submission 184089) | Marine viral communities from the Subarctic Pacific Ocean - 15_ETSP_OMZ_AT15312 metaG (SPAdes) (version 2) | ecosystem: Environmental > Aquatic > Marine > Oceanic | place: Pacific Ocean | collected...
ATATAAAGTTCCACTTCCAATACTAAAATTTTCAAGTGTTCCTTCTTTATCGTTTAATTTCCAAGCCATTTTTTATTGTTTTTTATTTATTTTATTTTATATTGCGTTTTCTGCTCTATTAGTCCACCCTAAACAGTTATATGTGAAATCCAAATAGGTTCTTATGTTATTTACTTCCGCATCTGTCAATGCTTTTTCATATATTAGTATTTCATATATTCTACCAGAGAAAGCTCTATCGGCATTTGCGGATGCAGAACCAATCCTGAATTCATCTGATGGTACAGTTCTCGTATAACTTTGGTTTGGGGTGATATAGGTGTGCAAACCATTAGTATTATGACCTTCACCATAGTTGTTAGTTGTATTATTGAAACAATATTGTTTTCTTACAGTACTACCAGTTACTGTTAAACAAAGCATTTGTGGTGTATTATTTCCGAATCCGTAATTAGAACCAGTACCAATCTCTTGACCATTACGATATGCGTTAGCACCATTAGTATGTACGAATACATTAAAATTAGTTGTTGTAGCACCGTTAGTACCAAAACTCAATCCTTTACCATCTGAAGATTTAAAATTAGAAAATGGGTAGTCATAATTAGCGGCACCATTACCTGTGTAATCTAAATGCCATACATATATTACAGTACCACCATCTGTGTGTAAGTCAGCGGCAGTTGCCCCAGTAAGAACAGCATCTGCGTTGAATTTAAGATATGGTTGGCTATTAAAACCACCAGTTGTATATACAGGTGCCAATGATGTTGTTGTTGATAAATCATTACCATTAGATGATTGGTCAGCCCAGCCAGTTACTTGATTACTACCATTTTTGGTTACCCCCTCAGAAGCAACATATCTAGCAAATAAATTATCCGTTGGTATTTCAGTTATATGACCGAATCTTTCGGCATCAGCTAAAAAGTTATCTTTAATTTCAGTTGCCGATAACACCTTATCATGGATATGTACTTTAGCGATAGGTAGTGCATTGCTAGGAGTTATATTATTACTAAATGTACTACCACCAATACCTAATTTTTTAGCTGGTCCAAATACACTGGTAGAATTCCAACTACTTGCATCGGCATCATCCCTATATTTGTATAATCCATTTATCCAAATCTTAGCCACATCATTAGTACCATCAATAGTTATTACGGCATAATACCATCTATTAATTGAGGCATAACGCAAACTATACTGAAAATTACTACCCATACCAGCTGTTGAGTAGCCCTGACCACTCGATGGTCTAATATGACCTCCAACATTATAACCGTTACCACCTGTGTGTTGGTTTGCAGAAACGCCCATAGCATATTGATCATATGGAAAATCGTTTCTTTTACTAATAAATGCTCCATTTTGGCTCTGTCCATCCCATTTAAACCACACACCATAACTAAAACCATCAGTAAAAGTATGATCAGTAGTATGTGCCACTTCTAAAAAGTCTTGGTTATTATCGAAAGTAAGGTGACCACCATTACCACTATTCCATGTTGGTTTAGCACTTCCTGTAGATTGTGTAACGGCATTACTGTTATCACTAGTATCTGTAACGCTACTAACTAAGTTACTACCGTCTTTAGTTACATTGGCTGATTTAAAATCCCATAGAGCTGCCAATCCATCTGTTGTGAATTGTGCACCAGTATCAACCCAACTAACAGAATTTGTAAATGTCTCATGGAAGTTATCCACGATTTGTTTCTCTGTTCTATTTCTTCCTCTATAGTTAGCCGAAGTTGATCTAGTAGCTCTTGTATCAGAGGTAAATTTTCTTTTACCATCAGCAATTTTTGGTACGCTAGGTGTTGGATTTTCTTCACTAATATTATAAAAACCATCTAAATTATTATATATTGATGTCTTATCTGATGTTTTATCTGAATTATATATTATAATTTCTTGCATAGTTCCTTTAAAATGGGAATCTCCCCAAGTTACATTTGCTTGGTTGGCTTGCATACCCAAAGCTATTTTAGCATGAGTAGTATTCAATGTATTTAATGGTCCTTGATTAGTGGTGAAGGCAGAATTTGCTTTAAAACCATATATATTAGAGCCTGTGTGTATTGATGATAACACCATTTGTGTGTTCCAATTCATAGTGGTCCTTACTATGTCGGCTCCTGTGACACCGTAAATATCTATACCGCTAGTATTGGCTTGTCTATGAGGGGGTATCCAATTATTAGCTAATTGCCAATCAGTTCCTGAAGTTCCAACTAATGAAATTGTTCTCATATAATGATTACTATTACTTAAACTAACATTTGAAAACGTAACGACTTGGAATACACTTTGAGAGGTAACACTCCAACCCAATGATTGGTTTTGTAAATTATGACCGACAACATCAAATCTTATTGCTGGTTTACTACCCTCTGTTATTACACTACCACTATCTACTATTTTTGGTTGGTACGTTGCTGAGTTAGTTCTTTCAGTCAAATCTTTAGAGTTACCACTTTGGTCATACCATTTAACAACGAATCCGTTATTAGAACCAACAAATGTTGTTAAAGAACTAGTATCTAACCCTCCTGTTACTGAGTTAAAACCAATATCTTGTTCTGTGTTATCTGAACTTCTTCTTACTCTTATTGCTGAACCGGAATAAGAAGCTTTTAATCTTCTTAAACTCCACGCAGATGAAACACCAGTATAATCATCTAACACGCCATTTAAGGAAACAGAGTCACTATAAGCTCTTTTGGTTACTTCACTACCAGGTTTATAAACTATTTTATCTGTTGTATTTGACCCTGAAAATGCGGCAACCATATCATCGAATAATTCTTGCTCAGTTTTTCCTGTTGTTCCATCAGTCATTGTTATTGATGATGTACCCATTGCGGATCTATCTATAACCACTGCGGTATTTTCACCTGTTTGGCCTTCATATATTTTTGTTAAAGTATTATCAGCGGGTTTAATAACAATTCTATTAAAAGTATATGGATACATTTTAATATATGTCCCTGTGATTTCTGTATCTGTATGTGCGATATCACCGCTAATGGTATCATAATTTGTTTTGCTAGCAGAAATAGAGTATGTTGCAGTTGCTTTATTTAGGTGTAGATATCCGTTGGCGTCAGTTGTTCCTGCGCCGCTTCCATCAATAGTTATTGTAACGCCAGTTATTGCTGTCCCAGAATTGTCAACGGTTTTAATAAAGAAATCATTTGTTGTTTTTGCTGTTACCACCACGTCAAAGTGTGTATTCACACTTGAAGAAGCGTCTGTTAAAGTTTCTCCAGTGAATGTGTTTAATGCGTCCAGTACGCTTAGTCTAAATGTTGCCATGTTACATACTAATATCTGTTATTGTTATTGTTGTTGGAGAACCCAATACGATATTAAATGAATCGTCAGATGGTACATACCAAAAATTTAATGTTTCGTCATATTCAAACATAGTCCAATTTTGTGTTACTGCATCAACAGATACTGGTATTCCATAATGTGCGTTTAAACTATCGACAGCAGATTGAGCGTCTGACTCTGAATTGTATTTGTATCCTTGTATTTCCATTATATTAGTTTTTATTTATATGTGATATAAAAATATATGTTGTATATTTTTTTCCGTAATTTGTTATTACTACTTTATAAATATATTTATAGTTTAGTAATACTGATAACATTCTAAAAAAAAACTAAAAAATGAGAGTAATTATTTGCAACAACCAATCAGAACATGATACTTTACAGAAAAAGATACATGAAGCCTTATATTATGGTATAAAAAATTATAGAGCATTAGCCTGGAGTTTAGGTATCCAACATCAAAGTAACGATACGGTGGCTTGTTCTATTGAAGAATCTGGAGATTATGGTTCTGTGATGTTAGCGTCACTATCTGATGCTGAGAAAGCGGCTATTGTAACAATTGAAGAGTCTGACACAAATTGGTTTCCTGAACCTGCACCTATCCCAGAATAATAAAAATTAAAGTTTTATGCAAAAGGATAAACTATTTAACTACCAGGCGAAATTAGACAGAGTTATTGACGGTGATACCGTTGATGCCATGATAGACATTGGGTTCTCTGTGTGCGTTAAAAAGAGAATTAGGTTCTACGGTATAAACACACCAGAATCAAGAACAAGGGATCTTGAAGAAAAGAAGCGTGGTTTGGCATCTAAAGATAGATTAGTTGAGATATTGGAAGCTAATGACAACGAATTTTACTTACAATCATTAGGCGTTGGAAAATACGGAAGATGTCTTGGAATCCTTTTTGTTACTAAATTACCGGGAGAAACGGAAGAAAGGGAGGAATTTATAAATGTAAATAAACAACTTATTGTTGAAGGATTTGGTGTGGAATATTTTGGCGGTAAACGCTAAAAGTTCTTCTCAACATAATTCTTAAGAATAAATTCTTTCCTCTCACTATTGTTTTCGTGATACCAAACCCAAGGGTAAGTGGTTTCGTAATGTTGCACCTCACCCTTTAGTTTGTTGATTTTAATATCAAATAATGATAACTCTTCATCATCCAATTCAGGGACACTAATACTCAAATCATACGCTATATATATAAGGTCTATAGGATCAACGGTGTCATAAGCTTGAGTCGCAGACTTATAATATTGTGTCATCTCCTCAATTTCTTCATCATCAGCACCTATAAGCTTATCTGGGTGAGTCTTTAAAACAATTTTTTTGTATAACTTCTTAAATTTTGCCGGCAATGGGTTTTGTTGAGCCTCCAATTTAGCTTTTGCTTTCTCCTCCTCTATCCTTTCATTTTCGTTGATGTGCCTTTCAATAGTCTCATCATCTATTTCAGAAGTGCCGTCAGCATCAGATTTGGCTTGTTCCTCTTGCTTTTTAATATTATATTCATCTGGAAGATTTAAAGCCGCATATTCGTCAACACCACCCATAAAATCCTGCATAATATCGTTAAATTTACCTTCACGATAATCAATCTCAGATTTCAAATAATCAATTTCTTTAATATATTTAATATATGTGGGTCTTTTTTTCATTGGTTCTTATAAAACTATTGATTTTTATAACAAAATAAATATTTTCTTGATGCAATTAGCTTTAATTTAAATATTTATGGTTAGATAAATGCGCTATATCAGAAAATGTCATTGATTAACAAGAAACAAGTAAGTGGTCTGAGTACAGATTTGAACAACAGACTAGTTAAAACGGGTGATACCGTTAGTGGGACAATTACGTTCAATAGCAGCGGCTCAAATACAAACGGTTTATTACTAAAAGCAACTGGTGACACTTATGGTGTATCGGTACTAGCACCAACGACTTTAACAGGTGATGTAACATTTAAATTACCAAGTGCCAATCCGTCGGCAGGACAAGTGTTAAAAGCATCTAACGGAAATGGTGATACAGAATGGGGAAATGTTGGTACAGCTTCTGGTGTTGTAGGTAAAGTGCAAATATCTGATGGTAGTGGTGGATTCACTGCAGATACGGCATTACATTATAATTTCGCAACAGATAGATTAGGTATCGGAACAACAACACCAACACATACGGTTCAAATTGCGGGTTCATTTGCTGCGGAAACAAAATCATTTGTCATACCCCATCCAACACGAATAGGTAAGAAATTACAACATGGTGCGTTAGAGGGTCCAGAATATGGAATATATGTTAGGGGTGAGATCAAAGACAAAAAAACCATTGAACTACCAGATTATTGGTATCAGATGGTTGATCCTGAAACAATAACCGTACAATTAACACCTATTGGTAAAGCACAAAGTCTATTTGTATTAAAAATTGAAGACAACGTAGTACATATTAGGGGTTCTCACACACCACACTTTTTCTATTTCATCACTGGCGAACGCAAAGATGTTGACAGAATGAAGGTGGTATTCTAATCATAGAATATTTATATTAAAAACATCTAATGGCTAAAGACATTGTAATATCTCCATCACCAACAGGGTTTCCTTATATTTCTTTTTCTGGTAACTCTGCATCCAAAATGAAAATGGTTGTCTTGGATAACGGGGATTTGGTTTTTAGTGGTAACACATCCAATATAACCTTAGATGGTGGTAAACTTGGTATAGGAACAGCAACACCAAACGAAGCTTTGACTGTTGTTGGCGATATAAGTGGTACAACGGATTTACATATTGCCGGCAATATATATAGTGGCACAACAAATATATCCACACTATTCGGTAGTGGCGGAGGATCATCAACAAATTATATCACCGCTGGTGATGGTGGTACTGGATCAATTGAGATGTCAGGTGCCTCAGCAACATCAAACGGTAACTTCAATGTAGTGCTATCTTATCAAAGTTCTGGTTACACAGGTAACTATGTAGGTGTTATTGGTGGTAAAGGACATGATGTCACAGGTGATTATGCCGCAACATTGGGTGGGTATGAAAATACTGTTAGCAATGCCAAAGCCGCAATTGTTGGTGGTGGCGATAACGTAGCTTCAGGTGTTGCGTCTTCTATAATTGGTGGATATAGGAATACCGCAAGTGGTGAGTACACATCTATAATAGGTGGTTATGTAAACTCAGCAACAGGATCACACTCAGTAGTTGTGGGTGGACAATATAATATTGTTTCTGGTAATAACTCTGTTATTATCGGTGGTAGTGATATCACAGGAACATCAGATAACTCTGTTTATGTTCCCGGGTTGTTTGTGTCAGGACAAATGAAATACACATATGGAACTCCAGGTTCTGGTAAAATACTAACTTCAGATAGTGCTGGTAATGTTAGTTGGGGTAATGATGTTTTTTTAACAGGAGGGACTTATTCTGCCGGCAATATAACACAAACAAACTCCACTGGCGGAACATTTAATATAAATGTAACATCTTTAACTGCAGATACTCACGTATTTGTTACTGGAGGGACTTATTCTGCCGGCAATATAACACAAACAAACTCCACTGGCGGAACATTTAATATAAATGTGTCGGCACTACTGGATGATACAAACAATTATTTAACGGGGGCAACAATGAATGGTAACAGTTTAGAGTTGGAAAGACATAACTTATCTGATGTTACTGTCGACCTATCTCAATTTAACACATCAACATATTGGTCAGCAACAACAGGAGGCGATATAGTTATTAGTGGTCAATCAGCTAATGTAGGTATTGGAACATCCCCAAATACTGGCGCTACTTTACATGTTTCTGGTAACACCAGAATGGATGGACAAACATATAACCCATTATATACTTTGACTGATGGAGCAACAATAACGCCAGATTTCGATAACGGTAATATACAAACAGTAGAGTTAGGTGGTAATAGAACAATTGCAAATCCATCTAACATAGTAGCTGGATCGATGTACACACTTATATTAAAACAAGATAGCACAGGTAGTAGAACCGTTGCGTGGGGTGACCAATATATGTTCCCAGGAGGAACAACACCAACATTGACAACAACTGCCAATAAGGTAGATATAATAAATTTAATGGCTTATAGTACTACTGTGTTGATGGTAACAACTGTATACAATAATTTTTCAGCGGAGGCTTCTTCAGAAGATTATGTAACTAATGATTTAATATTTAATATAGATTGTTTAAATACTGACAGTTATCCAGGCTCTGGCTCAATATGGACAAGTACTGTCAATTCTTCAAATATAGGAACATTAAATGGAGATACACTTTTAACAGGAGGACATATGTATTTTGATGGGACAAATGATTTTGTAGAATTTGTAACTACAAGTGATAGTATCACATCAGATCCATTTACAATAGAGGTTTGGTTCAACGCAACTACTTCATCACATGATGTAGTGTTTGCTAATTCTACTGCGGGAGGTGGTGGATTTTATTGTAAGACACAAGGAAGTAATATATATCTATACGGAACATCATCAGGATCCTCATATAGAGTAGGGTATGTTTCCACAGGGACATGGTATCAAATGGTTATTACTATTGATGGGACAACTGTAAATTTCTGGAAAAATGGTGTTAATTTAGGATCAGCTGGAAACAATGGAAGTCCTGGGTATATAATTTCAAGCACTAATCCTTTCTTTATTGGAAACGATTCGTCAGGCGGAGGAGATTTTCAAGGATATATAGATATTGTTCGAACATATGACAGAGTTCTTACAACGGCTGAAATAGAACAGAATTTTGATGCTGAAAAGGTAAGATTTGGATTGGGGTAGACAATACAAAGTAGTTGTAACTATATCCATTATTTTACCATATTTATAACCAATTAAATGTTAGAATAATAAGTGCCGGTTTAGGTGGTTTATACCTTATGTCAACAGGGTAAGTTAAAAATAGGTTTTTTCTTTACAAAAACTACTGATATTTACTTATATAGATGTGTTTTCAAAATAATTTACATATTTATAAAAAAAAATGCAGATAATAATTTTTAAGATAAATTTAATAAAAAATGGCAAGTTCAAATAAAGTATTTGTTAGTCCAGGTGTTTTCACGTCAGAGAAAGATTTGACGTATGTAACCAAGCAAGTTGGTGTAACAACGTTAGGAATCGTTGGGGAAACCCCAAAAGGACCAGCTTTCGAGCCGGTATTCATTAAGGACTACGGTGAATTTAAAAAATTCTTTGGTGGCCAAAACACTTCTACATATAAAGGTAGTGGATACCCAAAGTACGAATCAACATACATAGCAAAATCATATCTATCACAGTCTAATCAACTATACGTTTCTCGTATTCTAGGTTTTAGCGGATATGATGCAGGAAAAGGATATATGATAGTGGCTGAAGCAGATGTAGACCCAACAACAAGTGGTACTGTTGACACTAGTGTAAGTATATCCGCACAATGTGAATTTAATTCTAGTGGTATTGTCACTGGTATAACATCAAGTACTGACGGTAGTACAATAAACGCATTTATACCATCTTTTGATAATAGTATTTTGACTGGGTTATTGAGTAATGTTAGTGCTAGTACACATTCTAATAGAAATACAATAACAACAACTGTTAAATATAAAAGTGGTACTGGGTTTACAGGTATAACGTCAGCAAGTGTTGCAATGTCAACAGAACACCCATTAGCTGGTGTGGTAGGATCTATAACTGGTACCTACTCAACATTCACAGCAACATCTTATACCTCTGTTGAGGATAAAGTATTATGTATGATACGTTCTTCTGCTGAGTATGATGGATTTGAGAATTTAACTTTCAAAGTAACTGACTTTACTTTAGGTAATACGACAGCTGCTAAAACAGATGCTAAAGCATCGTTTAATATAAGTGGTAGCACCACATCAACTGTTACACCAACTTTTGATTATAAAATATCATTAGATAAAACCAAACAGAATTATATTGAGAAGGTTATTGGTAGGAAAGCTACTGGTGATGGTCCTCTTTATATTGAGGAATTTTATCCTAATATGTTTGAGGATAATATTACCGCTAAAAAAATATATGGTTTAAAAGTTACCGCAGTAACAGCGGCAACAGAATTTGATAATTATAAAATCAAATTTCAACCAGCAAAAACACCTTGGATTCTATCACAAGTTAGTGGTACAAAATTAAAAAGGTTGTTTAAACTTTGGACTATAGGTGATGGTGACTCTGCTAATAGTGATATTAAAATATCAATTCAGAATATTAAACCTGATGACAGAGAATTTGATGTTGTAGTTAGAAGCTTTAATGATAGTGATAAAACACCATCATTTTTAGAAAAATACACAAGATGTTCAATGGATCCAACTTCTAGAAACTTTGTTGCTAAGAAAATTGGTACGTTGGATAGCAATTACGCTTTAAAGAGTGATTATATAATGGTAGAACTTTCTACTGAGGCTGACACATCAACTTCATTCCCTGCTGGTTTTGAAGGAGTACCTGTTAGAGATTACCCATCTGGGTCAATTGCACCTTGTTTGGAATATAAAACAGCTTATACCACTTATGAGAATAAGAGAAAAGCTTATTTAGGGTTGAGTACGTCAATCGGTTATGATGCCGACTTCTTTACTTATAAAGGTATCTCTGATACTGATCCGGGTTATTGGACAGCAACAACAAAAGGATACCATTTGGATATAGACGCCACTGGTTGTACTATTGACAACTCAGAAATTAAATTAGCTGGTGGTGGTTATGGATCATCTCCAATTAGTTTCAGTGCGGGTGCATCACAATTCAGAACAGAATCTGGATTAGTTGGTGGAACATACGAAAAAATAAATGCTCGTAAATTTTCATTAGCACCTTCTGGTGGTTTTGATGGATGGGATATCTATAGAACTCAAAGAACTAATAAAGACACTTATAAGATAAATGGAACAAGAGGACTTTCTGGTACAACAGCCGGAGGCCCATTTGCAGCTAAAACTACCACTACTTTAGAAAATGGAATTACTTCTGACTATTACGCATATTTCGAAGGATTGAGAACATTCTCTAACCCTGAAGAAGTGAATATAAATGTATTCACAACTCCTGGTATAAACGTAGAGGATCACGCTTCATTGATTGAGTCTTCCATTGAAATGGTGGAACAAGACAGATCTGATTCATTATATATTGCTACAACTCCTGATACTGACGCTTCTGGTGTTGTGACATCAGAATCTACGGCTGTTGATCTTATAGACGGTGCATTTGATTCTAACTATTCCGCCACTTATTGGCCTTGGATTCAAATGAATGATACTGAGAATAGTACATATATCTACTTACCACCAACATTGGAGGTTGTAAGAAATATCGCTGTTACTGATAACATCTCTTTCCCTTGGTTCGCAACCGCTGGTATGAGTAGAGGTGTTACTAGAGCAATCAAAGCAAGAAAGAAACTTACGTTAGATCAACGTGATACTCTTTATGCTGGTAGAATAAACCCAATGGCAACTTTCGCCAATGAAGGTGTTGTTATCTTTGGTAACAAAACATTACAGATTAAAGAATCTGCGTTGGATAGAGTAAATGTTAGAAGGTTATTACTACAATCACGAAAATTGATTTCAGCCGTCGCTGTTAGAATGTTATTCGAACAAA
>Ga0208299_1002954_pt1 | contig 11034 bp, 3 predicted proteins | sample 15_taG_FD_184089 | JGI IMG/M metagenome (GOLD analysis project Ga0208299, IMG submission 184089) | Marine viral communities from the Subarctic Pacific Ocean - 15_ETSP_OMZ_AT15312 metaG (SPAdes) (version 2) | ecosystem: Environmental > Aquatic > Marine > Oceanic | place: Pacific Ocean | collected...
TCATGTAATTTTGAGTACATCAACAACTGGACTTGCTGATTACGCAGATATAACTGGAAGTACATTAGAGAATTTATCTGCAATCAAAGCTACAGCTGATACAGCTTCTTGTGATTTAGAAATATTCGTAGCTTCAGTTTAAATTATTTAAAAAATTAGATAATTTTTCTGGTTTCTTATTCAGTTGAAAATCACAAGTAATATCATTGTTAGACAAGTTAATATTCTTAGAAGTAATTCTATATTGACCTCTTAATTTATAGTCTTCAGATTCAATTCTAATTATATTACCAATAGTTAAATAAAAACCTTTACTTACTTTTATAGTTATTTCTTTCTCTGTATTTTGGCTAGCTAAAAGGTGAGGTAATATACTTTCAGCAGCTTCACCTCTACTAAAATAAGTTCCTTTAGCTTGTATACCAAATTTACCTCGAGGTGAATTACCATATTCTACAACGACTTGTTCACCATTTTCCGTTGTAGCTGTTATAAAGGAAGGAGAAGGTCTATCTTTATGAGTATATGATATTAAACCATCATACTCAGAAAAAGACATATCAAAATTATTAATATCTATTTGTCTTAATTTATTTATAACTACACTAGAGCTTTCTCCTCCATGGAGAACATCTAAAAAATATTCCCCAACTAAAGCCATGTCATCATCATCTAAATGTTTTTGTATTTCTGATTGAACTATTTCATAAGGAGATGTTATAATACCTCTAAAACCAGTCATAAAAACAGGTTTATCAGTATCGTTAGTATATTTACTAGAAATAAGAGAAGGTTGATTTATTTTATTATCAACTATATCTATTAAAAACTGCATAACTGTTTGCCCATCATAATTATTAGATTCATCAATAACTACTGGTATGGAATTAGTGCCAGTTAATAAAGTTCTGATATCAATAGCATTTATTATAATATTATTTTCATTTATTGTAAAATTTTTAACCAATCCTCTAAAAATAGGAGCCCCATCTATTCCACCAATATTAATATAAAATTCAACCTTTTTATTAAAAAAGTCTGTAAATTGTTCATTATGAGTAGCATTTATTGTAATATTTAATGTAGATAAAGAAGACATACTCTCACTATATTGCACACTAAAAGAAGAATTGATAATTATATCATCTATATATAATTTAGGATTACAATAAGTACTTCGGTTCATCTATAACTTCTCCACCTAATGACATTAAACCCTCACTAATCCAAGCTCCAGTAGAATCAAATTCAGCTACATGTCCTACAGCCATAGTTACTCCCCATTTAGGGAGAGACATACCTGTAGGATTATCTTCACTTAATGAAGTTATAACGCCATAAAATCTTATATAATCTCCGTTTCTCCTAGCTATATCTAAATAAACTGGAGTAGCTTCTCTTTGATAACGTAATATAGCTGCTTTAGTAATTGTGTAATCAGTTCCACCTAATTCAACCCCTCCAAAAGTTATATTACCTCCACTCGCCCCAATTTTTCTTAATTCGCTCCTTCCGAATCTATCTTCTAAATTCATAATTTTTCCACTTCTACTCCAAGAAACACTTTGAGCTATAGTAATATCATTTAAAGATTTATGATGAGGGTCTTTAATAGTTATAGCTTGAGAGTGTGAATTATTATAAGTTTGTATGAATGGGCATTGAATATTCTGTGCCCAGCTAGCAGCTTCACCATTAGCATCAGGAGAACCATCCACTGATATACCTATTAATATACCATACATTTCATCTACCCATAATGAAGAAGGGTCTTCATTCATACCAGTTACATCCTCATCGGGTACAGGAACACCATCAGTTCCGTCCCAACCTCCCGACCATTCAGAGCTTCTAAATTTACTTGATGCTGTTTTAACCCAATCTTCTGGAATATCAAAATATAAAGTTCCTGAACATCTTAGAGATTCTCCATCACCACCAGTAGAAGTACCATCTACAAAAGAAAGAGGTTTCCACTGAACATGATTAATCATATCGTAATTCAAGGGGTCTCTCCAAGCGTACCATGCATGTAAATTAATTTTTACGTCATTAAATACATCATCAGAATAAGAAACACTTCCAGCTGCAATTCCAGTAAAATCATTATCTAATCTTATATGTATTTTATTAAATCTATCAGTTTTAGTAATTAATAACCAATTAGATGGTCTCTTCTTGTGTCCATTTGTATAACTATGTGTTAATTGAGTATAGTTAGGTGCTCCCGATGCTGAATAAGTACTCTTACCAAGTCCACCAAAGACTAAAGCATCGTTACCACCGGCATCTGTATCATCGGTAAATGCATCAATTTTATTATACTGATTTTGATAATCCCTTTGTGTCCACACTTCTTCTCCTAAAATATTAGCTCCATCAGCACTACTAGAATTAGCATATAATAATAAGCCTCTACTCTTTAAAGCAGAAGGTCTATTTACATCGTCATAATAAGCAGTACTATTCCAATGTTCTAAGAAAGACCATCTAGCACTATCTGCAGTTCTACCATATTTAGGAATGTGATAAACGTCTTTATTAGTTCCGTGAGATACAGCAGTGGTACCATTAAAAGCGCGTTCAACCTTAAACATTTTCCAATAATAATTTATGCTTGTAATCAACATTTGTTCATCTTCTATTTGCATCACATTACCGGGATATAATTCTGTAGGGACCCAAGTAGTTGTAATAAAAATACTTGTTGTAGTATCATCTATAGTTCTAGTAGATGATGTATTTTTAGTTGTATCTCTTTTATCTGTTGAATCGTAATATTCGGTTTTATCATCTGCAAAAGTTTTATTACTATTATCTTCAACTTGTAAACGAACTAACCTTTCTTCATCATAAAAACGTTTCGTTAAATTATCTATAATATGCCCTTTATTTGGTTTAAAATTATAAAATACCCTTAATTTACTATTTTCTTGGTCGAAATCTGATGAAGACAAGTCATAAGGATGTCCAATATTTTTACTACCTGTTATGACATCTGATATACTTTCTTTAGTTGACTTTACAAATGTGTCAGTGTTAGTAGATGATAATGGTAGTTTTCCATCGTCAAATATATATTTATTTATATCAACATTAGAACATTTAGTTTGACTTTGACTACCATCTAATATAGATGAAAAACCGGGTCTATCTAATGTCTGTATAGGATTTCCTAAAGAAACTGTAGTTAAAACATCATCGCTTTCTACAAACGCTTTGGTGGGAGGTGTATACCATAATATATGCACGCGCTCGTCTGGCCCTAATAAATCTGTAGAGTTTATATCTCCCTCCTTAAGTTTAATAAGTTTAACGCTCAATAATTCAGATAAATATCCATTAGAGTTATTTTTAGGAAATCTGGACCCACCTGCTGCTGCAGCGGAACTGCAATTTATAGTTTCCTTTATTATATTACCTTTAGTAGTTTTAAATATAACTTCTATACTATTTGTAAAGTCGCTTAAAGTGTGCCCATCCCGAGGAACGTATGCATAACCTATAGCGTCCGGGCCTTTTCCTGAATTATAAGAAAGTGAAGAATTATCTATACCAGAGAAAACAGAAGCTCTATCAACCTGTAAATTAGCTACTGGTGGATAATTCGCTGGAACAAATTCAGGTATTCTAACTTTAGCACCTTGAGCTTGTGCTAAATCTAAAGATACTTCGGAAAAACTATTTTGTCCTGCAGGTATAATTTGCTTATCTAAAGAATATAATCCATCAGAGGGATAATGTTCCCACGTATATATATCACCGTGTGATGATAAATTTTCTGAATCGTATCTTTTATCATAAGAAGTATACCATTTTGAATAATAACCATCAATGCTTATAGTGCGTACCATTGGATAAAATTTACCATGCTTCGTATAAGTATGTTCCACAATAGTATAATTATTTGGTATATCTAAAAGTATGGTTTGTCTATTCGCCTTTTCTGAGGAATTGTCTGTTCCGTCATCCCAATCAATTATAAAACCCTTTACTGTTTCAGAAGAATCTATTCTATAATAATATTTTTCAAACGTAAAATAATGACCGGGTGAATTTATATGATATGCTTCACTTCCGCTAGAACATATATCACTTTCTAAACCTAACACAGTTTCAGAATCAACAGTATCTATAACTGCTGTATCACCAGTGACTAAATTTGTTAGCGTTTTACCAACTAATCTATCACTAAAGGTAGCGTTTGCGTCGGTAACTTTATTTGTTACAGCACTACCATTCGTTCCTGATATAAATTGAGAGCCATTAGAAATACGAGGGTCGGCTGATGTGCCGCTCTCATTATCTATACCATTATCAAATACATATAAAGCATCTTTATCTAGACCCTTTTCTGCTAATAATTTAGTCTCATATACTCTAATAATAAAATTCTTAGGTATTTTATCTTCAAATTCATCTGCTGCCATATTTTACCTCAATCAGTCTTTAAACCAAAACCTCCCTTTCTAAACGAAAGTGTGCTCGAACATGCTACATTTTCTGCTGCAGTTCCTCTTATATTATGATAATCTTTTATGAATATTTTCACAGTATTTGTTAATCCATTAGCTATTTCCTGTTCACTTAATTCCTTGACAGGTTTTGTAAATATAAATTCTCCTGTTTGAGGAATGAAAGGCGTTATTTCCTTATTATATATTACTACTTCTTCTATGTTACCATGATGAGGTAAATCTGGTAGAATTGCATATCCTGATGGCATAGCACCATCTGGTGAAATATCACTACTTTGAATAGCTCTCCTTCCTATAGTTAAAGAAGGTGCCACAGTTATAGTAGAACCTGACGTATGATTTTGCGCCTTATTTTCTCCATCTTTCCAATTATTAGCACTTCCAACGCTATTTTTAATACCACTTTGAGCTTCTATTTTACCATCAATATATAGTTTAACGTTAGCAGAATGAGTATTTTTATTAAAAGTTAAAATAACACAGTGAGGAGTTTCTCCATCTGCATTTACTATAGATGTAGATTTTAAAGTAATAGCTGGAGATGTTAAGGCATTATAATTTTCAGGGAAAAACTCAGCATTTACCATTCCATTAGTATCAATCCATATATTAAAATCTTTATATCTAGAAATCAAATATCTATTTGTAGTATGAGATTTACATGTAAAATGTAATAAAATTGAGCATTCCTCTTTGGGATTAGTATAACCACCTGTAGACCAACGACTCATACTTGGCCTTCCAGTAGAAATCTCTCCTTTATCTAAATTATATGATGGAGAATTAGGAAAACAATTAAATTCTACCCAACTACTTGAATTTACTGTAGGAGCGGAATTAATTGTTGAACCTTCGTTAACGTCTTCTACACCATTACAATATAAAGCATTACCAGCTAATCCTTCAACATTCATTTCATTGTATTCACCACCTCTCCAGCTATGAACTTCATAACCATTATAATGTTTATCATACCTAAATAAACTATGTTTAGAAGTTAAACGTCTAGCAGAATTTGGGTATTCATCTTGAAGTTCTGAATTAAGCTCATTCAGAGGTATATGAGCAACTGCATTTTGATACTGATGTTTAATATCTTTTATATCGTTTAATATAAAACCATACCATAAATCATCATCTCCAGCCTCCCAAGTTATTTTAGGATAAAATGGATTATCCATATCTGGTGCTATTTTAATATTATCAATTTTAGGTAATTCATCGAAATAATAAAAAGTGAAATATGGCTCATAATCTCCCTTTTCAGCCTCACTGTTATGTTCCCAGTATTTTAAAGTTTTAAGAGATGATACACCTGATGTTTCAGGAGATGCGTTTATAATAAAGTTTAGTTTTTCGTTTGGTTTTGTTAATCTTGAGGCTTCTACAGATATAAAATTATCTAAATTAATATTATTCCATTTATATTGAGGGGTATATTTTTTAATATAACCTAAAGATATTTCTGAATCAACAGAAGCTTCATCATTAGAACCACTAGAGTTAGAACCAAAACCATAATCAGTTCCATCTTCTATAAGTCCTCCATCAGAACTAGATTTACTAATTTTCCAAGCATTGCTAGAAAGAGTGGTATCTGAATATTCAGATTCATTGAAGGTTAATCCAGACACTGCGGTTGAGGGTTGTATATCGTTTTCTGTACCTGCGTGAATTCCACTTCCAGAATGCCCATTCGATAATGTAGAAAAGCCGTAATTTTTTTCAGGTAATAAATTTCTACCATTTTCAGCTTGATTATAAATTTCTATAATAATCCAATTTCTATATGGAGATATATATAAATCGTGTAAATAATCATTATGTAATAATCTAGCACCTGAATTAGATAGTCTTAAATTTCCGCTTCCCTTTAATTGAATTTTATTACTACTTGAAATATTATAAGCTCTATCTATAGTAAGGCCAGTTCTAAATGAAACTTGATTATTAGTGGTAGTAGAATAAGCACTACCAGCTCTATATATTATAAATTCATCATCCGTGAAGCCGTTTAGTTTTCCCATATCGGAAACTTCTATTATACCCTTACTAGCATCCCATATTTTTACTATTTTAGTGGAAAACCAAGGATTTTCTCTTTTAGCCATTGTAGCTAAACTATAATCACCTCCTTCACCATATATTGTTTCATCTATATTGTCCCAAGTACTTGCTCCAGTATTTAACTCCCAAAAACCCTTTTTTGTAAATCTATCTACTGAATTTTTACCTTCTATTGAAATTTTATCGTTTATATGTATACCAGCGTTAACATTGTGATTTCTATCTTTAACACCCCACATACCTAAACCATATTCAGCATCAGTATTAGAAACAAAGGCAATTATATCTGAAGTACTACTAGCTCCACTTTGTGTAAATTTAATTCTTTTAGTATCATCGGTGGCATCATTATTTTTACTATCAGATACTTTATAATCTCCTAAGAAAAAACTATATTTTTTATTCTTGTGAGTGCCTATACTATCTCTTAAACCCCAACTTAAATAATATGGTGCCGCATATGTTATATCTTCGTCGTCAAAATAAGTAGGTTCCGGTTCACCTACAGAAGCGTAACTTGTTTGATTAGATGGCCACCAACCATCTTCGTCAGCAGGTAGACCAAAACCTCCGACAGTGTCTACAAAAGGTAAATCTGCAGAGTTCCCTATAGTCATATCTTTACGATAATTTTTATTATTTGTTATAGTAGCATTCTTTGTATCTGCTTCAAAACCTGTGCTCTTTATAGAATCTATATCTACCCATGTTTCGGAAGAGTGATTATCCTCCCATAATGCACCCAAATCCTCATCCATTAATTCTTCATATTTAGCAGCTATATTTTCTCCTCCACCAACTGCCATATTATTACACCAAATGGTTAAATAAGAAGGGAAACTCCAACCTGTATTCAGATTTGCATCTCCTACACCACTTTCAAGACTCATACCAGAACTACCATTACCCATATGTTTTTGTCTTCTTGTCCAGACAACATTATTATTAGAATCAACTAAAGCCCACCTAACATAACCACCTACTGGACCTGAACTATCGTCATGATAATCTCTTCTACCATTTATATATATTTTTAGTGTATACCATTCTCCAGTTTGGAATAGGGTGGAAGAATCATCTAATTTACCTATAATATCCATAGCATCTAAATGTATACCCTTAGTAAATTGTAATTTAGGAGGGTCATTACCTGTCACAGCTACAGTTTTATCTTCCATAGCCTCACTCATATCAAATTTAGTAACACTATCACCCTCTATTCCTTCATTAATATGTTTAACTTCTACTTGGTCACCTTCATAAGCGGAGCTGCCACCATCTGCATACTTTACTGGCCATCCACCTTGTTGAATCCACCAATACGTATCTGCGTTAACACCTCCTGTTTTATTTATTGGTTCATCCCATTCCACATAACCATCTAAAGTTGAGCCATCTTGAGGCACAGTAGCTGAAATTGTTTTTTGAAAAGTTTCACCATATGCAGTATCCATCATAATTATATCATAATCATTCCATGCATTAAGAGTGACAGTTTTAAATAAATCTGAATATAATCTTACATTTGTATTTGTGTCTCCGTTGTCACCATTTTGTGATACTGAAGCAGATAGTTCTTTATTCTCAACAATCATACCCCTTTGTATTGCTGATGCTGGAATCTCGATAGTTGGTGAATCTTGGGTTAATACAGTACCAGTAGTTAATTCGAGAGCAGAAGTCTGTTTCTTAACATAAGGTATATGTTTCCCACTCGTGCCATCTGATATAATCATTGGGGTACCATGCACTCTACCTGTATTCACAATACGCATATCACCAGCTTCGTTTTCTGAGCTCTTATCATAAGCCATTCTCAGTAAAGCTATGCCATTATATAAATTCTTCTCATTATCGGCACCTGTATTAGCGATATTTGGATTAAGTCTATCAGATAATGTATTAGACGTATCAGCTCCATTTTCCATTCTATATAAATATGAAGCTAAATCTTCATTTTTATCTGGAGGTCTAGTAGCTACCATAAACATAAGGGACCTTGTTAAATTATGCCCAGATGCTTCTGTACTATGGGTATCAACATTACTTTTATGATATTTATCCATACGTACTAAGTTAAATTTAATTTCGGTAACTAAAGAATCTAATTCATTATTTTGTCCTTGTTGACGAGCTAAAGGTAAAGGTTTTGGTATTCTTGTTTGAATCATTTGAGACTGATAACCTATATCTATATCTCCAAAAGATAACTTTTGTAATTCAGTGTCAATATTCCACGTATTCCTCATACTACAAGCAGAGCCAGATGGTGGGGAATTCTCGCTAGAAAAATAAGGTGTTGATATAGAATGGGCCCCTCGTTCTCCATCAATTTCAGAAATAATAGGAGGTGTATATCTAACTTGCTCTAAACTTGTATCGGCTGTAGTTATAACAGGTAAGAGCGATTCATCTACAGATGGTGGAGGCACATAATCTTGTTCAAATTTTAATACACTTTTCCTAAACAAACTCTCATGTCCTTTAGATACTGCATAATCATAATCATAATAACTTCTACAAATACTGAAATCGACAGCGAGCCATCTTTTACCATGCACAGTTTCTAACTGTCTTTTATTTATAGCTTCTGGTTGTAAAGCTACTATATATCCACCTAAATCAGGTCTATGTCTAGCGTATTGTCTTCTAAATGCCTTCTTTGTACCCTTACCTGCTCCTCTAGTATTTTTTCCATAAGTACTACCAGAATATTCACTTTCTTGTATCTGCCAAGCTTGGTCTAAAGTTAAATACATTCCAGTATCTGTATTTCTTTTAGTACTAGTGTGGCTAGTACTTGTCGTATATGATTCTCCACCCCAAGCTGATTGACCATCAAAATTCTCTATTATACTTGCTGAGGTCCCAGCTATAGAAGAACCAACAACTACATTACCTCCAAATGCTGAAGCGCTAGGAAACTTTCCAACATCAGGCAATGTGGAATTAAATTTATATATTTCTATATCAGGTAATGTATTATCCATATTATAATTTATATTATCGTGGTATAAATTTAAATCTAAACCAAAAAGTTCGCCTGAACCAAAGGGAGCGGCTCTTTTAATCGGAGCTTGTATTAAATAATTAGATGAAGCGTATGTATTTCCTATAGGTACTTCTCCCTTTTTTAATTCAGTTGTATCTTCTAAAAGAGGTATAAAATCTACTTCTCCATCAAATAAATCTGTGAATCCTTCATGGACTATTCCTTGTTTTAATTTATTTCCTTCTACATCTGTAATTTTTAACTGCCTTTTGAAAACCGTACCACGACCATCTTTTCTCTGTCCTACTCTATTACTTTGACCTACTACATCGTCTGCAATGAATGCCTTCTTCGTACTTAGCCAGCTATTTACTGAATCCGTGTCTATATTAGTCGGGATAAGCCCCATATTTAAATACCTCCTATATCATTAACTCTTCTTATTGCATTAGGTAAGGCTTGCCCTACCTTCTCAGCGAAATTATCGCCATCATAAACATCTCCGTGGATTTGTATTGTAACTCCTCCACCTACCCCGCCATTAGCCATATTTTGTGTTTTAGATATGATAGATTCTCCCGCTTCTACCATAACAGGGAAATGTGTTCCACCAGTTCCACCAGTTCTCCCTCCTGTTGCAAAACTTGTGCGTGGATACATTACTCGCCCACCTGTTGCAAATTCCTGTCCCCCTTCTGCTGAATATGATGGAGCTGGACCAATTTCAGTTGAATTCGACATTGACCTTGTAGCCAGACCTATAGCTGCTCCAACTGATGCGACACCAGCAATAGTTGCTGTAACTCCAGCACCACCAAAAGTGAACCAGTCCGCTGGGTTTGCGAAACTCTTACCTGCAATTCTTGCTGCTGTTATAGCATAAGCTAAATAAGCAACCATAGAAGCTAAAGCTCCAACACCAGCAGCTGCGCCATGACTATCCATTCCCCATTTTCGTACTGCTCCTATTATAGCAAACATTCCAATATGCATTGCTGCTTGGGCTGCAACTTGCCCCCACATAGCCTGTGTGACATTCTTATAGCCCATTTCTTCTATTATTTTAGCTGCTCTAATTTTACCTATTCCCTTTATTTCCATTAATTGTGCTGTTAATTTTGCTCTCTTTGATATTAATTCTGCCTTTTCTGCCATTATCATTCTATATGTATTCGCTATATTCATTGGCATAATAGCATTCATTACTTTATACAACATTATTACTTGTATAAATCCGGGGCCAAGAAGTTTTAATAAATTAACAATTATATTTAAAGGAAGTGTAAACATATGAAGTAGACCTGCCGCTCCATCAGCTTCCTTACCGAATTTTAAGAACATGTCTCTAACATTTTCTACTAAAACTAACAATTCTTGCATAGCAATAATAACAAAGTCTTTAATGAATTGACCAAAATCTGTTAGTTTTTTAGTTCCATTTTCTTCAACAACTATTAATGATTCAAAAGCTTTAGTCATACTATGTAATTGTAAAGC
>Ga0208299_1002955_pt1 | contig 11032 bp, 15 predicted proteins | sample 15_taG_FD_184089 | JGI IMG/M metagenome (GOLD analysis project Ga0208299, IMG submission 184089) | Marine viral communities from the Subarctic Pacific Ocean - 15_ETSP_OMZ_AT15312 metaG (SPAdes) (version 2) | ecosystem: Environmental > Aquatic > Marine > Oceanic | place: Pacific Ocean | collected...
GGGCTTCAAATCCTGGTGGGCTTAGTGACATAGTATTCCTAGTTGGTAGAGTTGTAGCGGCTTAAAATATATTTCTCCCCTACAATCCCTCCTTCGCCTGCGAGGAACGCGCTCTCAATGCTTGCTAGTTCCATTGGTTGATCGAGCATTTGGGGCACATTAACATTCAAACAGGTTTTTATCGATGTTTCTATCCCTTTGGCCATTACTTCTTTAAAGTCTGGCGCGCCTTCGTAGCCAAAAAAAGGAGAAATATGATTATGCTTTCGAACGGCCGCCTTGAACTGGGCGTCATACTCAAAAAAGTTTCCCAAAGTATTGTTTATAGTCTGAATTATACCCACTATACCCACCAAACACTCTCTCAAATTATCTCCCTTAACAAGTGGTTGCATGTCCTTGTCATCATTCATAGCAATCAGGTCGATGCCATATTTTTTTGTATATCTATTATCGGTCGCGCCTCCTTGAGAATTATGCTGGTCGGTGCGTGTAACTAACTTAATATTCTCGCGGCCAATAATGCGAACTGTATCCGCCTTTATAGCGACCGTAGAACGGAGATCCGCGGTGCTTGTGCTTCCTACTTTTCCGCTAGCTAGCTCAAAATATCCATCGACATCTGATTTCTGGCTTATGTAGATCCTTGCAGCATCTACTCTGAAATCTGGATCTACGAACAGTGTCTTCCCTCTTTTGTTTCTTTTTTTGGCTAACCAGCCCAGGTGACCAGCGACGATATCAATTGCTGCGCATCTTGAGGTGCCGGCGCCTCCTTCTCCAGAAGTACGGGCGCCGTCTCGGTCTTTGCCGATTCTGATTCCCGCATTGCCTTTTCGTATAAGCTTGTCGCTAGGGGATAATATTAAAGCCGGCGCGTCCCAATCTGATGTGTCCTGGCCGCCTTGTCCCAGAATAGAAGCTTCTTCGTCCACAGTGGCGCCTTCTAAAAGAGTCTGTTCTTCTTCCGGAAGTGCTGCGGTATTAATACCAGCTTTGGAATTTGTTGTTTCGGGATCTGCTAGTTTATGTTTTGTTTTCAACGTCTTTACCTCTTAATAGCAATCATTTTAGCCCGCCGACGGTTCGTCTGCGGGGCCCTCGGATGATGTCTCCGGCACAGCGGGAGTTTCTGGTGCATGCTCAGCGATATAATATGGATGTGTGGTGTCTTCTGTGATTCCGTCGTTGGCCAATTTATACTTTCGATTGGCTGCCGTAAGATTGCTGGGGGAGTTTTTGCCACTGAATGCCTCAGCAGCCTTAGTCCATGATAGGTGCCATGTCTCCGGGTAGCCCACATCAAATATCCAATTATACTTTATAGCATATTTATTAAGCCATCGAAAAGCAATATTTTGTCGCGACCTGGTGCCGGGGGTGCCGCTGGGTCTGTAGTAGCTGGACCGGTCGAGATCGATCGATATTCCCCAGCCATGTCTGCTCGTGCCGGGGATACCGGCTGGTCCACCCTCTTGGCATACTCCGCCTATAGGGATACGGGTTCCCGCCGTTACGCGCTGGCCCTTGCGATCTGCAAGCGCTTCGTTTGTTTTAGGATCAACTGGGGTTGTTGCTGTTCTGCTACTAGGGCCACATTTTATTCGTTTGAGTCGTTGTGTGGCCTGACCAGAATAGTCTCTATAGCCACCGCTCACTCTAAGAGTCGAACCAGGGAATCTTTTAGAATAAGCCGCTTTAAGATTTTTCCAGTCTTGGTGAGCCTGTACAATCAGCTTCAATTTGGGGGTACCTTCAACCGCTGCTATTATGCTCTTTCCATCGGAGTCGGTTACATCCTCAAGATAACCATTGGTCACCTCGATATGATCTTTCCCGTTCGAGGCCACATATGTTGTAGTATAGGCTCTCTTGCCACCAGACCAAAAAAACTCATTGTTTCCTTCGCCGGGGACATGGCCGGGGAATGATGGAGGTTGTGAGTTAAAGCGGTTCACATTACTTTCCGTAGTTCCAGTAGCTTGAAATTGAAAGACTTTTTTGAAGATCTCAACTATCTTTGGGCCGCGCATGGTGGCTAAATCTTCAAACACAATTTTAACAAGGGTGCCCGGCTGGATTGCCCTGAGGCCTTCAGCAACATTATACAAAGAGACATCTAATGAAAAATCCTGCATAGTTGCAATGCGCTGAGCCATTGACAAAGGACCTAGGGCTCCGCGTGTTTTACTGGTGCTCTTTTCATTAAAGTCTAAACATCGAGATTCTAGCTCCGGTATATACACTTTATATGTATAATATAACGGGTCGCCGATACGACCGGTCTTGAGTTCAACAGACTTTGCTTCTATCTGTTGAGTTTTTGAGCTTAACCGAGCAACCTGTGACGGCAAACTTGCTAAAACTACCCCCAAGAATTCATCTTTATCTTTTAAAACATCCGGAGTATAGTAGTTTCCGACTACGGTAGCAATTGCATTTGTCGTTGTGAGCGTGCGACGGTCAGCAGTGGGCGAATTTTGTGAAACTTGTAAATCATTAAGGGCTCCGTAGTCGGAGGCAACGGCTTCCATCCCTAATGGCTTCTTTTCTTCCTTCTTCTTCCTACCCATCTGAAGACCCTTCGTTTAAAAGATCAAACAGCTGCTCTTTGTCGTCAGATGATAAGCCTACATTTGAAGTCTTTTGTCTTTGCAGAATAGATGCCAACTTCACCATCTGCTCGTTTGATCTCTGAAGATTTTCTACAAACTTGGCGGCGATGGGGCCCATCTCTCTGCGTTCGGCGGAGGAGGCCTTCATATCAGCCATAACATCCATTAGCAGACTCTTGGCCATGGCCCGGTCTTCTCTAATGTTCTTTGTAGTTTCCTCTACATATTCTTCTAATTTTAGATCTCGCCGCTTTGCCATTTGTTTTTAAAGGTCCTATATCTTTTTCGTAATTTGTTTAAATTATTAACTACTTGTTTGGTATTCAGACCTGTGATCTCCCTCAGGTATAAGTAAATAGCTTTTTTATTAAAAATTTCTATGGTATCGGCAGAGTCGAGCAGAATTCGTACTGCCATTAAAACTTTTTTCTCATTTTCTTTAAGCATAAAAGAATCCCACGTATCCATCTCGTTTCCTAAAGATCTCCAAAATTCAAATTCTTGTCTTCTTTGAAGATAGGTTGGTTCGGGGGAAATGAGATTTTCTTCTAACTCATTAATTATGTCTTCCATGAAGACTTCGGTTCTATTGCGTTTTTGCGTTTGTTTAACTTTATGGATAAACCAATTTTTGGTTACAACAGAAAAATATGAGAAAGCTTTTGATCCCTTGTTTGGATCATATTTGTTTAGTATGGTTGTAAGCCAAACTTTACAATCAGCTTTTAAATAATCAATATTTGGTAGTGTCGTAAAACGATAAGTATATATAATTTTATCAACCATTTGGTCAAAGGCCGGCTGAATGTATTCAACATATAAGGCGCCTCGAAGTTGGATATCGTCTGTGTTAGCGTACTTTACTATTGCATCTTCATGGACTTTCGTAAAATAATGGTTTTTCTTCCGGGTTTTCGATCTCTTTCTCCGCGGCATTTAATTCTTCCTCCATTTCGGCATCTAACGTAGACTCAAAGATGCTTCTAAAATTTTCTATTTCAAGGCCAACTTCAGCAATCCTCATAACCATTTCTTGTATCATGGGCTCTCCATGATAGCTGTCCATGCTATATAGATTTTTTACAAACACCTGAAATGCTTTTGTCACGAGAAACAGGTCAGATAGATTTTCAGATATAAATACAAATTTCCTTAATATTTTTACTACGTACCATGCTAAAAAGATATTTAAGAATATCGAAATTGTTAATAATATATAAATCATTCTGTTATGTTTTTTTTAATAGTTCTTTTTTTTGTTGCTTGAGTTCTTCTCTTGAGTCATGAATAAAATCCTCAGTTACATCCCCAACAGAAACTTTAGAATTTTTTCTGGTGTGTGATGCGACTCTCGATAGCGCTCTCTTTAAGCTGTTGGGTGAGTGACATTTCGGACACTCTGCTATTTTATCGTCTGATGCATGCGCAATAGTAAGCGTGCTTTTACACTCTAAGCACATGTATTCATACCGGGGCACCTCAGGGCTTACCTGCGCGTGGTCTTTTCAACAAAGACTAAACGACGATGTAGGTCAGCAAGATGAGTTTCTAGCTCCCTTGCTTGTTCGCCTACTGCTTTTCGGACGCCTTCATCAATTAATTCTCTTATCATTCCCTCAGTTAAGGGCTTGCCTTTTGCAAATTTTCTCTCTTTAATAAACATTCTATTCCTCCTCTCCTGAAAATTCCACACCCTCGAAAGACACAACGGGTGGATTGGTAACCACCAGACTAGAATGAGATGAATCCTCTGGGTCAACCTGAAAGTTCATTTCATTAAGAACCGGAATAATGTCACTCTGTTCCATTAGTGATCTTTGGAGCGCCATCATTAGCGCACCGACTGCTTGATTTGATAGTTTCATTTTCTCTCCTTTAAAATATAAAACATTCTTCTATCCCCGCCTGAATTCCTATGACCGGTTCCCAGCCAAGACTTTTTAGTGGGGATATATCTGCTTTGGTTGTTAGAACATCGCCTGTGCGTTCGCTGCGGTATTCAAACTTAACACCTGGATGGTGCTTTTCTACGATTTCTTTAATCTGATTCAGTGAAATATTGGTACCGGTTCCAATATCATAGTGTTCGCCCTCGAAATTTGTTTCATGCTCCATAGCAAAAATATTTGCTGCCACAACATCTTCAAGGTGGGCCATGTCTCGGCGTTGCTCGCCGGTGCCCGTGATAAATGGATCAACCCCTTCTCTAATAGAATGCATCCAGTTTGCCACCGCGGTTGTATAAGGGCCGTCGGCCTTTTGACACGGAGAATAAACATTAAAGTATCTCAGCGTCACGGTATCGACTCCGTAAAGTTTTGCGTAAAGTTCACATTCCATCTCCGAGATAAGCTTTTGAAGTCCGTAGGGGCTTTCGGGCCCAGCGCCATTCCCTATCACAGAAGAAGATCCAGAGTATATAACTCTTTTTGCTCCAACTTTTCTCGCAAAGTTTAACAAATGTGAAGTCTGTATTACATTATTCACCATCGTCGCGACCGGCTTTTCGACTGAATACTCTACGCGGGGGATGCATGCCAAATGAAAAATATACTCCGGCGCAAAGCCCAAATAAAGAGGGTGAAACAACCCGTCTGTATCTTCCTTTAAAAGAAGAGAAACATCTTGTCTTGGATCATCCTTGTAGTCTATCCCCAATACTTCGTGCCCCAGTTCTTGGAGGCGAGCATACACTTTGGACCCAATATAGCCTAGGTGGCCCGTAACCAAGCATTTAGACATCTTTTTTGGCCTCCACTAAGTCTGCATCATACATCATGTGAGCAAGCTCTTCAAAAGACACTCGGGGCGTCCAATTCAATTTTTCTTTTGCTTTAGACGCGTCGCCGAGCAAGAACGGAACCTCGTGGGGTCTCAGGTATCGAGCATCAATATGTACAAAATCTTCATAACTACCAAGGTCAGCATAACGAAAGACACAATCCAGAAACTCTCGAACCGTATGAGACTGACCTGTAGCAATCACATAATCATCAGGCCTCTCTTGTTGGAGCATAAGCCACATTGCTTCCACATAGTCGCCGGCGAAGCCCCAATCTCTTCGGGCATCTAAATTCCCAAGATATAGCTTATCTTGCAAACCAAGCCGAATGCGAGCTGCAGCCATAGTAATTTTTCGCGTCACAAAGGTTTCTCCTCGCCTAGGCGATTCATGATTGAATAGGATACCACTAGAAGCATGCAAATTATAGGCCTCTCTATAATTTCTCATTAAATTGTGTGCAAATAACTTGGCACAAGCATACGGTGATGCCGGAGTCATTAAGGATTCTTCGGTAAATGGTACCACAGGATTGTCCCCGTACATTTCAGACGAAGACGCCTGATAGAACCGGGCCTCAGGGCACATCTGTTTATAGGCGTTCATTAGGCGCAGGGTACCCATTGCAATAGAGTCTACAGTTTCCTCCGGTACATCAAAAGACACACGGACATGGGACTGGGCGCCCAAATTATAAATTTCATCTGGTCTATAGTGGTGCAAAAGTTGCCAAAAGCGCCCAGTATCATGAAGGTTCCCATATTCTAATTTAAAATTAACATGATTGTAAAACTCATCAACACGGCTGGTGTTGATTAGCGAAGTTCTCCTTTTAATACCAATAACTTTATAGCCCTTAGCCAATAAAAATTCAGCCAAGTAAGAACCATCTTGTCCGGTTATCCCAGTAATCAAAGCTGTTTTCATTTTATTCCTCTAACATTTGGATAATTAATTTTAAACCATTTACACACTTTCTTTAAGCCTTCTTTTAAAGAAGTATAGTTTGTGGCACTCCACCCCAGTTTCAAAAGTTTGTCATTAGAGCTCGGTTTTTTATGCTGGCCGCCTGGCATATGTGTATTCCACATCAGTTCGCCTTCATACTCCAGCAGTTCGCACAGTATTTCAGCCACCTCTTTAATCGAATGTTCTTCAGTGTTTCCAATATTGATCGGCTCAGCACCATCATATGTCTCTAATAGGAACAGCAGAATTCTTGCAATATCCTCCGAATAGGTAAATTCCCGTATGGCGCTTCCATCTCCCCAACATTCCACAAACGGTGCGCATTCTAGTTTGGCTTCCCAAATTTTACGCATTAGAGCCGGGATCACGTGACTGTTTTCTAAATCAAAATTGTCGTGTTCGCCATACAAATTATTTGGGATCGCCGTTATAAAATTGCACCCGTATTGTTGTCGATAGGCTCGCGACATTACATCTACCATTCTCTTAGCATAGGCGTACCCAAAATTGGAATCGTGAGGGGGGCCAAGATGGAGTTGGTCTTCGGTAAGAGGGTATGTGACATAAGGTGCGTCGGGATATACACAAGTAGATAATAGAGATATAACTTTGTTTGCGTGCGAAAGATATGCCTGATGGAGGAGTTTTTGGTTGATTATAGAATTTGTTGTGTAAAACTCAGCGATCTCGTCAGTATTTGCTTTTACGCCGCCAACTTTCGCAGCAAGATGAATTATGTTTCCTTCATGGGCATTATAGGAGTTGCTATGAAAGTCTTTCCTGGTTAAATATTGTGCCTGGGGTCTGATCGATCTAAGGGCGGCTCCTACCATCCCCGATCCTCCGGTTACTAATAGCTTATTGGTCATTCGTCTTTAAAGAAAACTTCCGTATTGATGGCCTTGTCGCATATAAAAACATCATAGGCGGGCTTGCCAACCTTGTATGAATGGTGTTTGGCGCCCCAGGCCTTTAGCTGTCTGCCAGTCAAGTCATGCCAATCAAGACCCGTAACAGTACCACGAGCGGTCCAATAAATGATTGTGTGCCCCTCATCATACAGTTAGTTGATTTTTTCAATATTCTTCTTAATTGGGGTCGCTAATGGATATTCTCTAGGGCCCTCATAATCGCAAATTGTTTCATCTATGTCGATATAGTAAATCATTGTTTTTCCTTTTCATAGTCTTCAAATAGTATATCTCTTTCACTGAGATATTGATTGATTCTGTATCCTCTTTGTAGGAAGTACTCTTTGATTTTTTCCTCCTGGCCAACGACGATTTCATCTGGCCACACCTCTATGCAAACATACTTTGGCCGATGTATGTGTATGTCAGAGCCATCTAGTACTTGAAGCTCGTACCCTTCAACATCTAAACTTAAAAAATCAATTTTATTTCCAACCTCGGTCATGATACTACCAAGAGTTTTAGCTGCAACCGACACGGGCTGTTTACCGTCCCATCTTTTGCTTCTTTCGGCGCATTGTTTAACGCCATCTATTTGAGCCATCATGATGTTTTCAAAATCTTGTTCATTAAAATATCCCTCTATGAAATCGAGCGCATAGCTACTGGACACCAAAGCGCAATTGTAAAAATGATTCTTCGGATTTTTACGATTTTCAGTGCAATGCTCGTACATCTGCCTATTTGGTTCAACAAGGGCCCCATTCCAGCCCAAAATCTTCTCTAAATAATATGAATTACTTTGCCATATGCCATTGCTTGAGCCGGCTTCTAGAAAGAAACCATTTTTCATCTCCAAAGATTGAAAAAAACCTAATATCTTTTCGGCTAGTTGGTAGGGTGACCCCACATTATGAATTTGTATCATGCTATCTCCCTTCTTGGATTATGTGCTGGGCTATTTCAAAATCATTCTTTTCATCTATATCAATTCCCTCGACTTCGTCTATGCAATAAAGAAAAGGCGTTTCGCCTATTCTGGCGTTCTTTTTTTCAAAAACTTCTTTTCTATACACATAAAATCCACTCGTCTCCACAAAGATGGGCTCCACATCTTGGGTTCTTGGTATGTTTTTTAAATTATAATTTGAAGTTTCGGCGCGCCAATAAAATACATTTTTCTTAAGCACAGAGAAGGAGCTGTCATATCCTTCAACTAACACTTTTTTTATAGCATTGCTTATACTTTCTGGTTTTATAAAAGGACTAGTGGCATGTGTGTATAAATAAATATCACTGTCCGCCTCTTTGATAAAGCTAGAAAAAATATCTGTATAGTTTGTAGAATTCTGATCTAAGGCTTTCTCCCTCTTCAAAAACCCTATTCCGGGCAACAGGAATTTTTTAAACTTTTCGTCGCTACAGTAGACAAAAATTTCTAAATTTCTATACTGTTTTTTAACTTCCAGTAAGGTTTCAAAAATATAGTGACACAACGGCTTGTTTCCCAAAAGTTTTATATTTTTATCAGCAAGTCTTTCGTTTTTAAGCTTAATGGGAATAATGGCTGTTATTTTAGTATTTGAAGTATCCTTTTTATAGCTTTTCCTATCTACCAAACTTTTTTCTGTTATATTCCTCACCACATTGTTTAAGGAAGAGCTTTTATCTCTCATGATAAACTCCCCGTATCTTGTAGAAGCATTGTGAAGTCCGCAAATTAAATATTTGTGCAAATATCCCCACTCGTATTTTTTATACAATTCCTTCATTTCGTTTTCAATAAAAAGATTTATATAGCTCAAGTCATAATCATAATAACCCAACAGCAATTCGGTTGGAAGATTTCCAGGGCCCTTTCCCATCCCCCATATTGTAGAATCAACTATATCAACATTTTTTTCAATGGCTGCTAAAGTATTAGCAAATGCTAGCTGTAGATTATTATGTCCGTGAAATCCGATTTTAACACTATCTATGCTTTTTAGATATTTGACAATTATTGGAATTTCATTGGGCTTTAGGTTTCCGAAACTATCAGCAAAATATACAAACGTGGGCTTAAATTTAGATTGATTAAAAATATTAACAACTTCCTGCCAGTCTGTATTTGTATGGTGCGAAGAAAACATTAAATTAATTGAAGTTTCATAGCCTTTGAGCGATAATTCGCAAGTTAAGTCTAGCATTTCTTTAAGTTTTTCTTTTGGTCCGGCGACCCTGATTAAATCCACCACAATGCTGCTGGTTTTTTCAGGTATTATATCGGAACTAAATTTTCCCATGTCCCCCATTACAGATAATTTGATTTTTGATTTTTGAATAATTTTAGATAATTCAGTAATATCAATGTTTTTCCAAAAATTATCATATGACATGGTAAATTCCTTGTCATGAACATAGCCCACTTCACAATAGTCGCAACCACTTTTTTCTACTGTTTCAATACATTTTTTTACAAAATCCGTTGTAAAATTAAAATCATTTACAATTCCACCGTCTCGAATTGTACAGTCCAAAATTAATGTTTTTTTGTTCATCGCGATTCCTTTTTAAATTTATTCTTATAATTTGGCAGTTGTCTTCCACGAGCTTCCCAATCACCGGTGTTTATTGATTTATCATCAATGTAAAAATCGTAATGTGGCTTGTTCAGCAACAAGTAGTGATATCTAACTCCCCACCCTAACAACTGTTTCTCTGTTAAGTCTCTCCAGTCAATTCCTGTGGATGCTCCTCTTGCGGTCCAGTACGTTATTTCGTGACCTTCATCATAATATTTGTTAATAACTTCAATATTTTTTCTATTTGGACGACTTAGTGAATAGTCTACATTTTTTGATTTAATATCATTATTACAAATAGTCTCATCGATATCAACAAAAATTTTCATTTTTTAACCCCACACTTACCGTAGGTTTTTTTTATTAAATCAACAATATAATCAGATGCCGATAACCCACTTAAATTTAATAATGGAGTCTCTTCATCTTCTAAAAAACACAAAGAAGCATCCACTATTTCATTCTGGTGGAGCCAGCGTAAAATTTTAATTTCACTATTTGTATCGTGGCAATGAGGCACCAATGCCGGGATGCCTTTTGTTTTGTTTTCTTCGCTTTGAAATTCTTTCTCAATATGACTTTTTTGTACATAATGAGAATATCTGATCTCCTTAGTTATGCTAAAATTAGTGATAAAGACCTTGCGACCTTCCCTAATCTTTTTGATTATAATCGTAAGTCCTGTTCTAGGGATGGCTTCAAAAAGATGGGGGCACCCTAGCTCCTGCAAAAAAATGTTTTGTGACGATGTATTAAATTGGGCGTGATATACTTGATTATATTTGGATAAATTTTCTTTATATTCATGATAATATTTTTTAATGTATTCAACATCATAAACATCGCCATACATATCTATGATTTTCTCAACATCGCAATCAGAAAGTACGAAATTCTTGTGTTGATGACTGCACAAACCCAATTCATCAAAGATGGAGCCATTATTTAATTGGGGTAAACTAAAATTACATCGAACATTGTTACAAAAAGTATCTATTATTTTTGTTATAGGGAGTTGAAAATACGGCTTATTTCCTATAATTAGAATTTTTTTATTTTCCATTATTTAATCCTTTTGATCACTGTAGTTATTGACTTGTATAGATTATCATTCGAAAACCAATCCCAATATTCTTTGTTGTTATATTGTAAGTCTGTATTATCAATATTATCAATATTCTCGGATATTTT
>Ga0208299_1002957_pt1 | contig 11023 bp, 24 predicted proteins | sample 15_taG_FD_184089 | JGI IMG/M metagenome (GOLD analysis project Ga0208299, IMG submission 184089) | Marine viral communities from the Subarctic Pacific Ocean - 15_ETSP_OMZ_AT15312 metaG (SPAdes) (version 2) | ecosystem: Environmental > Aquatic > Marine > Oceanic | place: Pacific Ocean | collected...
AGTAAAAAATGGATGGTAGACATTCACACAGAACTGATGACTATTGAGCAGTTTAAATCCTATCTATACATTAATAGAGATAGGGTAACAAAAGCAGGATGGACTCCAATTATGTATAGGGGTGACGATGGTTACACTTGTGGTGTATGCTACACATCAGACCATTTAAGAAATGTAAACGACACGGCTACAATGATAGGAGAAGATCTTATATGGGATTTATCAGCCAACTCCTTGCATCCAATGTCCATATTTAAAGACAAAGGTACTAGCACATTACAATCACTAAGAGATAAGAGATTGTGGTTAGATAAGACAGATAAATTAAAATTAATATAAATGATACGAACTATTATGAACAGAGAAATGAAATGGAGATTAGATATCTATGAGAATGCTCAAGATAGACTAACTAAATTTGTAATGAGGAAAAAGGATTGTTCATTCAATAATCTTATAGCGAATGAAAGCCTAGATTTCCTACCCGAACTTAATGATGAACTTGAAAGACAATGGTCTACAAAAGATTCAGACTTAAATGATATCGTTGGTATAGAACAACAATCCATATTTAAAGATATCATAGGAGATGCCATAGACGAACTTGTACATAACGAGTTACTTTATGAAGAGCATTATTACCACATTGAAGATATGAAATACAATGGGGGTGCAGAGAGGTATATTGATAATTAAATAACATAACAATGAAAAGAGTAGCGTTAATAGATGCTGATGTACTTGTATGGTTAGCATCATACGGAATGGGTGAATATGATTTACATATAGCCAAGAAAGTTTTACTAGACAAAGTCAACACAATACTTGAGGAGTCTAAAGCATTCGAGTATATGTTGTTTATAGGTGGTAAGAATAACTTTAGATACCACATTGACAGAAACTATAAAGCTAATAGGTTAGGTACTGAGAAGCCTATACTATTTAATGATGTCAAAACACACATAAGAGAGTTTTGGGGTGCGTTTGTATCTAATGGTTGTGAAACTGATGACAGTATAGTAGCAACTGCTAAATGGCTTAAAGAAGAGGGTAAAGAACCTATCATATGTTCCATTGATAAAGACTTTCTAACAAAAGAGGGTTTAATGTACAAGTGGTCTAGAAGTTTTGGTGATAAAGTTACCAATAGTGAAACCATTATAACTAACCAAGATGAAGCTGACCTTAATTTAGCCATACAGATGTTAATGGGAGATAAGGCAGACAATATCAAAGGTATAAGGGGTATGGGTATAGCTAAGTCAACTAAGTTGTTGCAAGGAAAGACAAGATGGCAGATGCTCTTAGCAATCTCTAGATTATACAAGGGACAGTATGGCAGTAAGTGGTTACTGGAAATGACAACCACTTATAGATTATTGTATCTTGTAGATGACTACAATGTGATAGATATTCCTAAAGGATTTTATCACGTATTTAACATATAGTATTAACCAATAATAAATAGTAAAATGATACACATAACTAAAGAAAAAATGTATGATGACAATACAGAATTTGTCAAAGTAGAAGAGGATAATGGTCAGATATCAGTATTCTTCGAGGGAGATTATATGTGCTTCTATAATCACTTAATGAATGTGGGTATAGATGAAGCAACTGCTAAGACATTAAGAGAAACCTATAAAATACTATTATAATGTACATATTAGATAAGCATATTGGACGATATAAGAATACCTACGATACTAGCGTTGATAGAGTGTTAACCTTAGATGATTATTTCTACGACATTAAGAACTCAAGTTGTAGAGCAGTCAGTAAATACAGATACGCTATTAAGGTATATGGTAAGAATAGTAATGAAGCTAAGGAGTTGAAGATGAAAATTCCTGCCGTAACTACTAGTGGTGTGTTTAACGAGCGTAAGGATAATGACTTAAAGTCAGAATTTACCAATGTTATAGTACTTGATTTAGATGCACAAGACAATACAGATTTGAACTTGTCAGAAGCAGTAATTAAGATGAAAGAGATTCCATATACTCTTGCAGTACATCAGTCTTGCAGTGGTCGTGGATTAGCAGTATATGTTTTAGTTGAAGAATGGAAAGCTAACACATATAAGTTTACAAGGATGCTATACGAACTGCATACAAATTTAATATTTGATAATGCAACATCTAACCTTTCGAGGTTGCGATATGTAAGTAACGATGGTAATATATTCGTTAATCATAATGTATTTGCATTAAGCATACCTGATGAGAAGCCACAAGAACGGAAGATCTTCACAAGTAAAAGAACTGTTGATGGAGATATTACGTTGAATGGAATACTAAAGTGGTGGAGGGGAAAGTTTCCGATGGTAACTGGTAAGCGTAATCATTCTAGCTATGTCTTAGCAAGGCAACTTAATAGATATGGCATTGACAAGGCAGTATGCCTTAATGTTATAATGGGATACGAAAGCACAGACTTTGGTTCAACTGAGATTTGTGGATTAGTTGACAGTGCGTATAGTAATATAAGTGAGTTTAATACATTAAAATTTAAGTAGTATGAATACAGATGTTAGAGTGTTAACTGATGAGCAGTTAGAGGTTATTGGGGAGTTAGCGTTAGACTTTCCATCACAAGACGTGAAATTAATAGAGCGAGTTAATAACGATTCCGATAGTGATGAGTATGACACTTACGGATATACAGTTTCGTATATGATTGCAGTAGCTACTGAGTTATTTACAGTACATCTGTCACAGTGGCAGGGAGTGTCAGTAATGGCAATTGATGATGAGGGTCATATGGATTTTCAACCAACGGGAAATCAGTTTAGTATTGTAGATTACATAAGAAATATCAGTAAAAATATTGTAAACTGATAAGTTTGGTACGATTATTGTAGTAGATGAAAAGATATGAGTAATTTTATTAGGCAAGGTCAACGTAAGACGACCTTAAACAAGAAGAAGTTAGGCAAGATATTAGAGCCTAATCACAATGGTAAAAACTTTTCCCTGATAGCAACTGGACGTGAAAATGATGTGTTACTAGAAGATATATTTGATTTCTTTGGTAGCTTTATCACAGAGACGTTTACAGAGGCTAAGGGTTGGGAAAGTTTCTCACAGCAGGATAGTACTTTATTTAAGAATAAGGATACTAATACTGAAGCAATGTTATTGCCAATAGGACATTCACATAGTGACGAGCCTGATATTTGGGATGTTCGTATTGATGCAAGTATGAGAGATTTATTTATTAATTATATTCAAATTAGAAGATTATTTTTAACTAACAGTAAGGAACAGTAATTATGGCAAAACGTAAAAAGAAGTTTAATCCGTTGGCTCAGCCAACCGAGTCAAAAGAATTTATTAACTCAAAGGGTTATGTTGTGACTTGTATTAGGGGTGAAGATGCTAAACTAAGACAGTACCACTTACCACAATATATGAACGGCAAGAACTTTAGAGATTGGGTAGCTGAGATGAATGACGTAGTAGATGATTGGAGAAACTTTCGCTTAGAAGGAGAGCCTAACCATCCTGACTATGTTGCGCCAACTAAGGATGACAAGTAGATTACGATTAAGATTACGATTATAAATATTAGGCAATAATGCCGTAACAATTAAAAAAAAGAAAGTATATTATTATGAGCAATTCACAAAAAGTTTACACGGGTTTCGCAAAAACAAAAGAGTTAAAGTTTGGAAAAGTAACAGAACTATCTTGGAGTAGAGAGCAATACGAAGAGTTAGGAAAGTACTTTACAGATAGTGGTTACATTAACGTAAGTCTATTAACTTCTGCAAGTGGTGACCCATATATGCAGGTTAATATGTGGAATGTTAACGGAGCAGGTGCATCATCAAGCACCGCACCGATAGCAACTCCTGCACAAGAGGACGATAATGCTTTACCATTTTAGTGTGAAACATTAATCGAGTGAGTATGCAAGAGGTATAGTGCCTCTTGCTTTATTATTTTATAACTATAAAAAAACAAAAAGATATGAGTAACACAAAGGTTTTAAAAAAGTTAGCAGAGGCTAAACAAATAATTAGAAGCACAACAGTTAAGAAGAAAGGTAAGAATACATTTTCTAACTATGAATATTTCCTACCATCACAAATAACTGAATTAGTTCAAGATGCTTGTTCTAAGAATGGGTTAGTAACTATGTTCAATACACAGAGAGATGCTAATAGAGATATATATGCATCACTCACTGTATCTGATATAGATAGTGGTGAGTCAGTTACATTTAATCAAGTGACTGCAATTCCTGAGATTAAAGCTACTAACTTAGCACAACAACTTGGAGGTCTTAACACATATAGCAGTAGATACCTTATGATGTTTGCATTCGATATTACTGAGGATGGTCTTGACTTTGATTCAACAGCTAATACAAAGGCTCAATCAAAAGCACAAAAGACAAGTAGTAAGCCACAACTTACTGAGTCACACGCCAAGTGGGATGATATAGTAAAGTTTGTTAAAGCGGGCGGTACTCTTAAAGATATCACAACTAAATATTCAGTATCATCAGATGTTAAAGCTAAATTAGGACTGTAAATTATGGCAAGACGTGTAATTCACCCAATAAACGATGAGATTCGTGCTAACTTATTAAATTTAAGGAAGAACGGGTTAAAGAAAGGACGTTGGGCAGGATTCGCTGACTTGTACGAGCATTACTCTGTCAAGGAGGGAGGGACTACATACTTTGTAGCTCCTCCTGCCGTTGGCAAAACTGCTATAACATACGAGTTAACAATGAATCTTGCTGAGTTCGAAAATTGCAAAGTAGCAATATTCACACCCGAAACAGGATCTGCAGTAGATGTTTACAACGAGTTGTTGTGGGCTAAACTACGTGAGCCATTCCTAAAGCATAATGGAGGTAAGAAGACTGACAAAGAAGTAAACGAAGCTATTGATTGGATGGCTGAACACTTCTTCGTTATAGACCCTATGCATCAAGACCTTACGGCAAACAGTTATTTTAAAGCAATTGAAGACCTTGAGTCAGAGAACGACATCAAAATAGATATTGCAGTTATCGACCCAATAACAGATATGGATATATATGGAGAGGGTGCTAGAGACCTAGCGTTAGGTAACTTCTTAACAAGAGTTAGAAAGTTTAGTAGTGCATACAAGATACATACATTTGTAGCATTCCATACTAAAGCTATTGCCTTAACTGAGGGAGTTGATGTTAACGGAAACAAAGTTAGATATTACCCACCACCACAAATGAGTGATGTAGCTGGAGGAGAGATGGCAAGTCGTAAAGGCTTATTCATCTTAGGACTTTGGAGACCACCACACAATGTAATAGACCCTGACACAGATGAAGTGTTTGCACCTAACGAAACTAGGATAGAAGTACTTAAAGCTAAACCTAAAGCGTTAGGAAAGGTTGGGAGGATTAGTTTGTATTACGATGTTTACTCATCAAGATACTATCAGTTAGGAGAAAATAATAAACCTATATGGTCTAAAACAGTTCCATATAATCTAGAAACATCTAAATAATATGAAGTATAATCAAGAAATGGTAAGGTTTATCCTTATGTTCCAATACGGAGCAACAGACGTATTCTTTCATTCTTATATTGATAAGGCATTACTCAAGACAATTGATTATGTAACATTTGAAATGGATGGTAAAGTTAAACATCTAACTATCATAGCTAAAGACAGTCCACTTGGAGACACATTTGAAGTGAGTGGTGCTGAACTTAGAGGTAGGGATGGAGGTTTGTTATGGACAACAGACGGAATCTATATATTTAATGTGCAGAGAGTGGCAACTGAGATTATAGCATATAGAGAAACAAATGGTAGTGATGCAGTAATACCCACTAGCATAGTAAAACACTTATTTACGGAGCTTAAATTTAATAAAACAGAAGATGAATGACAATGATTTTAATACAAACTATGAGGTAAGCAGGCGGCTTGGCTCGGTAACAGAGGAGTTTGGTGAAAACCTACTCTCATTGGCTGAGAATACTTGTAAAACAAGGCTTAGGGGCATTCCTAAATGGAAGGAAGATATAGTGGTGTCAGACGGTGTTATGAAATGCTTAGAACTATTCAATGACGTTAACTACACGTTAAGAAACCCTATTGACTTCTTCCACACAGCAGTTGACAATCTTACGCTGAACTATGTTATTACTGTTTACGAAGCTGGCACTCAAGATACATTTGGGTGTAGCTTAATTATAAATAAAAACAATGGCAGAAAAGGAGGTAAGACCTTAGTCGCCAAACAAATAATAAAAGAAGATGGATATATTGACTAACATAATAAAAATAATTGGAGTGGGGATAGTTCTTATAGGTGCTAACATATCCTCAATATTTATGGGAAGGGAAGCGTCTAAGTATTATTATAAACTTATTAAAAATAGAATTTATGAATAAGACTGGAAGATTCTTTGGGGTGTTTGTACTTATAACATTCCTAATTATAGCGTTAGCAGTTATGTTTCCTTTACTGTTAATTGTAGATATAATAGATTTATTAACTAGATTATTCAAAAAGAAAGGTAAAGATGAATACACAGAAACAGATTAGATTTTTAGAATATATAGACAAGGCTATTAATAATAGGCTAACTAAGAATGTTAGCGTTTGTAGTTTTTATATTCTATGCCCTAAAAATGGACAACCAACGATAATTACATATAATGGTAAGAGCGTTGGCATAATTGAAAACGGAAAGATCATTTTGAGTGAGTTTAATGGTCAGACTTGGAAAGGTTATGAATTTAAGTATGAGTTCCTTGTTGAACTTGAGGCTAAATATAACCCTCCAACTAAAAAGAGAAGGTATGTCAAGAGCAAAAGCACGAAAAAGTAAGCGTAAAGGTGGTAATATAATTAACGCTAGAAAGAAAGGTATAACCTACGAACTTGATATAATCAAGAGGCTTAAGCCATTATATCCTAATGCAGTTAGCAGTAGGAGTGAGAGCAAGAGTCTTGACGATAGGAAAGTTGATATATGCTATACTGGTGTATGGAGAGTACAGTGTAAGGCTGTAGAGGCTCTAGGCTCTGCTCATCAGACTCTTACAGATATGGAAGAAGCTAAGCTAGACTTTGAAAAAGGTATAAGTGTAGTGTTCCATAAGCGCAATAACAAAGGTACAGTTGTATCTTTACAATTAGATGATTTTTTAAACATAATAAAAACAATTGATTATGGCAAATTACAAAGTATCTCCAACAAAGGAGAAAAATAACGGTAAGTGGACTGCAACATTAACATATGAATTACCAGATGTTGAGGGATGCGTTTCATCTTATGATGTAGTGCTTGAAGAGGATTCAGAGCAAGACTTAGGTCAAGCGATAACTCAACTAATAATAAGCGTAACAAACAACATATAATATGAGAGGTTTTAACAAAAAGAGAGCAATAGAAGTTTCTGAGTCGGTTAACGACATAGGGGTGGAAAATACTATGAGAGAGTATAATTTAACATACTCTACAGTTGAAAGGTACATTAGATTTTCTAGAGAGAAAGTGTATAGGAATGGTGAGCCAAGAATACTGGTTATGGATATTGAGTGCCTACCTATAGTAGCTACAACTTGGAATGTATGGAACACCAACATTGCACCAGTCAACATAATAAACGATTGGACAATGCTAAGTTTCAGTTACAAATGGTTAGGTGAGAAAGATGTACATAACTTAGTGCTAACACCTAAGCAAGCTAAGAATAGAGATGACAAGGGTATGGTTGTTGCAATACACGATTTGTTTTGTGAGGCAGACATAATCATTGGTTATAACTCTATCAAGTTTGATGAGAAGAAAATGAACAGTAAGTTTCTAGAGTTTGGTTTACATAAACCTACACCTTACCAATCAATAGACTTGTATCAAACAGTTAAGAAAAACTTTGCTAATACATATAACAAGATGGATTGGACTAATAAGATTCTTGGTTTAGATAGAAAATTAGAGCATTCGGGAATGCAACTGTGGATGGATTGTCACAATGGTGACAAGAAAGCACTTGCCATTATGGCTGAGTACAACGATGTAGACGTTCTTATTACTGAGCAGTTATATCTAGCTATTAGAGGTTGGATACATAACCATCCAAATTTGGGATTGTATTATGACTCAAAAGTTCCATTATGCCACAAGTGTGGTTCATCAGACATTACATTGTCTAAAGAAAAGCATTATACCTCATCAAGTGTATTTGATTTGTATGAGTGTAAGTGTGGTGCATACTCTAGGGCTAAGTCACGTTCACGTACAACTGAGTTAAGACGTGGGTAGACCAATTCATTATATGGAAATTGAACTGTTGATAGAAAGAGGGAGTGCTTATTATAGTGCTTCCTCTTGGTTTATATCTTCTAGGATAGACAAGCCCGAAGATCTTCAGCAGAGTATAAGGAGTTCTCAGGATGAGTACGAGCAACTACTCTACATTGCATTTAAAAAGAGAAGTGAAGCTATACTTAAATCTAAGGCAACTAAAGAAGATGTGCAAATAACTATCAAGAGTCACAAACAAATAGGATACACAAATAAATGATGGAGTTAAGAGAGATAAGCGTACTAGTGTATGCTATCAGGAATATGATGAAGACTGGTCATAGTAATTGGGTTAAAGTTAATAAGTCTGTAAGGTTGATACGAAGCAGAATAGGTGTCGCAAATGTTACATACGGAACTCACAATGATTCAATTAAACTAGCATCAGTAGGCAAGGGGTATATAAGAGTTGTACCTTACAAGCAAGAATCAATGAGTGATATACAGCAGTTGTATGATGTATTAGCTGACATTGAGGACAGACATTTAAATGGACGCTAAGGCTATTTTAAAGCGTTCTAAGAGACTTTCTTTTAAGAAAGGTAATAGTAGTTAATATTGATATAAAACACGTTAAAACGAAAGATATGAAGTATAAGATAGATAAAGGAGATCATTACTCAAGGTTTAACTTTGGTAAACTACAGCCATTCGCTAGTGAGTGGAGGGGTACATTTGAGATAAGTAGTAACTGGTGGTATGAGGGAGATGCTATAGAATATTCAGGATGGAATAAGCTTGGTGGTGTAGCAGAGTTTTTCACAATACACAGAAACTCCGCACGATTAGTTTTTCAGCCTGATGAACAACATAACAAATTTGTTATGGCGGGGTATGTATATAGTAAGGGTGTTAGATACGAGATAACAATACCAATACATATAGATGCAGACAGAGAATACCAAGCAGAAGTTAAGTGGAATAAAGAGTTAGAACTGTGGGATTTTTGGATTAAGCCTACTGATTCACCTGATAGTTTTGGATGGATGATGCAGGGTACTAAGCCAAAAGGGTTAACAAGGAAATGCTACCCTTATTTTGGCGGCAGGAGTACAGCACCTAATAATGTTTCAGCTAAAGTAAAATATTAATTATGAGGATAGTCGAGATAATATTAGAATGCAGGTCTTGCAATAAAGACTTTAGGTATAATGCAAGTAATAGCCCTCAGTTATCATATAACAATAATACTGAAACTTTATTCTATTCTAAAACAGAGGATAGATATAAGTGTTATTCTTGTGGATGTAATAATGTTCATTTAAAAACAACATAATATGAATGTACTTGAACTATTTGCAGGTTCTAGAAGTGTTTCTAGGACGGCAGCACGAAAAGGTCACAATACATTTAGTATTGATTGGACTGACTATGATGGTATTGACTTAGTTACAGACATAGCTAAGTTAAAAATAGAAGATGTTCCTTTTATTCCTGATATGATTTGGGCTTCACCCGACTGTACTACTTATAGTATAGCAGGTCATAACTCTCACCGTAGTGGTAATCAGCGAGATGGATTCGTTTGTCTTTCTGATTATGCATATCAGTGTGATGAGACTAATATTCATTTTATAAGCCTAATTAAACAATGGCTTGAAATAAATCCTAATATGGTATTCTTTATTGAAAACCCTAGAGGTTTACTTCGTCATATGGAATGGATGAAAGAGTTTAAAAGGGAAACAGTTTGGTATTGTAGGTATGGAGATAGTAGAGCAAAACCCACAGATATATGGACAAACTCTACTGATTGGATTCCTAGACCATTATGTGCTAATCATAGATACGATAAAGATGGCAACATTATAAATAGAAAGTGTCATCACGAAGTAGCACAGAGAGGTATGAAAACGGGAACTCAAGGTTTAAGATTAACTTATGATAAATCAAAGATTCCAATTAGATTATGTTTAGAAGTTATTAACAGTGTTAAATAAATAACAGATGAGATACGAAAGAGAATTGTTCGCATATATAAAGAGTAATTATATTCCTGACTTGGTTAAGCCTACGGATAAGTATTCATCATTTGATGCCTACTCACCAAAGCATAACACCGTCTTCGAATTAAAGTGTAGAAGATCACATTACCCTACGTTAATACTAGAAGAGATGAAGTACAGTAAACTTGCTAGTCTAGGTTGTAATGTTAGATATGTTAACTCAACACCTAAAGGTGTGTTCTCTTTCAATCTTATGGAGTTGGACTATGATTGGGTTGATATGAAGATGCCTAAACAAACTGACTTTAGTAATACTAGTAAAGTAAGTAAAAAGATAGCTTACTTAAATATTAACGATTCAACAAAAATATAATAATATGAAAAGAATGAATAATATAATAATGCTATCCATTATAACGATAGCTATGACTTTAATCTTATCGAGTTGTAATAAAACAAATGAACTTGACCCCTGTTATGTTATAGAACAGGAAATAGAAAGACAGGTAGATTTGATAGATAGAATGATGGTGTTATACCTTAGTCCTACTACTACAGACCCTGAGATTTGGGGTCAACTTAGAGTTAGACTAATGGACGCTAGGAGTAAGCTTAGTGAGATGAAAGAAGAAAGGTCAGAAATCTGTGGATAATCAAGTAGGAGGAAATCATTACAGCAAGTATAAGATACAAGTTGTAGACATTATAGACGACCATAACCTTAATTTTTATGAGGGAAACGCACTAA
>Ga0208299_1002958_pt1 | contig 11021 bp, 7 predicted proteins | sample 15_taG_FD_184089 | JGI IMG/M metagenome (GOLD analysis project Ga0208299, IMG submission 184089) | Marine viral communities from the Subarctic Pacific Ocean - 15_ETSP_OMZ_AT15312 metaG (SPAdes) (version 2) | ecosystem: Environmental > Aquatic > Marine > Oceanic | place: Pacific Ocean | collected...
TGAGGGTAAAATTAGGATTGGTAATGTTAACTGTTCCATCAGGAAGAATATATGGAACAACAAAACCTCCCCGCGAATGACTCTTGGGATCCCAGCCAATTTTGCTCTTCCACTCGTCAAATCCAAAAGCAAAGTTACCAGACCATACTGAATTATAGTCTGTTCCGGGCTCACCTCGTTCTTCTGCGGTGTCGGCTTTTGTAAATTTCACACTTCCACCAGTGGATGGTGGAGCTACATAAGAATCTAATGATGGCCTAACAGCACTTGCATCTTCAAATTTTTCTATGGCATGATAATATGATTTATCAAATTCATAGGTCAGATGGCCTACTACTTCTATAAGCTGTTTATTAGAGTGGGTTGATGCATTTGGTCTTTTTTCGCTTCCATTACCAAATTTGGACCTATCCCTCTTCTCTGTGGTAGAAAAGTTATTGTATTCCTTCAAATCAACTTTTAATTGTTCAAAAGAATTCTTAACAATTACCGATGGTAATGGGACTTGACTTTTGAAACTAAGTATTGTTTCGCCTAATATGTAATTTTTAGTTGCTCTCAAATGTTTTTGTTGTGCAGCATCCTTTTCTAACCACCCAAATTCACTTGCATCAAACTCTTCGTATGATTTTTGTGTTTTTTCACCAACTACTTTCTTAAAAAAAGCATCCAACTCTACAAACGAAGTGTCTATTGGTCGTCTGGCAACATAGTTTATCTCAGGAGTTACCCAACTTGAATTTTGTTTAGTTGAATAAATAAAGTGTGGTGCCATATTCATAAGATCTTTTTCTTCAACATTTCTGCGTTTCCCGTTGACTTTGGTGTTTGCTTTTCCATACGTCGAAGTAGCCCCGGCTGCTTTTTTTGTGAAGCCTGTTTCCATCCAAAAGTTAGGACCGCCTCTACAGGCCATCGGGTCATCACATTTTAGTTTTCCAATATGATCAGTGGTGACGGTGCTTCCTTTCGCTCCGACTGCATATGCAACAACCTCTGTATAATTTCCTAGTAAGCGAAGACCATTTGAGGCTTGCACATATGACAACAACCCAGATTTGTCTTTTATTGTTCCAAGATAGTCCTTAGTGGCTTGGTAAAAATAAGTACCGTCATTATTTTTGAGTTTATTAACAAAAAGGTCTTTATCTTTTGCCGGAATAATATCAACTTCAAGCAGTTCGTTAAATTTTATTAGAACTTCCTTCTGGTATGCACCATATCCAGCAGTTTCAACAACAGCCGAAAGCGTCGCCGATTCAGCAGGCGAAATTGGATCGGCAACAGCCGCTCCTGCCCCGCTTAATATTTGTGCTGCTTTGGCTTGTAAGGCTCTACCATACAGTTGCTCGGCGGAGTTGGGATTGCCACTATCATAAGAAGAACCAAAACCCCCTCTGTGAACGGCCCCGTCTTTCAACTCTTCAAACCAACATGCAATGGATGGATAGCCATGCCAACCCCCGTTTAGTTCTTGTAATAGCCCCACATGCTTCTTAGTTGTTCCGGAAAGATCCTTTTTAGGGTTGCTAACGTCTCTAGCCTTTCCAGTAATCGTTTTACTAGATTCTATTATACCGACATAATGATTATAAACTTTATGAGAACAATGCACAAACCATTGCCATTTTTTGTTACTTGGCATTGTACTAATATAACTTTGTGCTGCCTTCAATAAAAATTCTGCGTCAATCTTTGCACTAGAAGCTAGAGTATCTTGGTTAGCAAATATTTCTCCGAAAGTTTCCATTGTCACATCATCAAGAAATTTTGTTTTTGCTTTATCCCTTTCTACATCATTCTGAAGGTCGATGGATTGGCCTTTTGCCCACTCCTCAAAAACAGGATCTGATCCAACCGCATAACTCATCGTTCAACCACCTGTAATACCGCCGATAAATTAATCGGTATTTTTATTGTATCTCCAATTTTAATATGTGCTTCGGTTGGCGCACTATTGAATCTTGCGATCAAATACCAATGCTTAGGATCACCGTAAAACTCATCTGATAGCTTCCAAAACGAATCTCCATCCATCCATACTTTTTCGATGAAATCTAATTCACTTGTTTCAAATTGTTTTAATGATGGGGTTCTGTATTGTTCTATTCTAAGGACGCCCCGTTTTTCGAGTGTCTTCTTATAAATATCCAAATCATTTATAGCAGTTATTTTATTAATATATCTAGACATTGTGTTCTCCTATTAAGTAAAAGGCAGTTTGCCGCCCATCCAAGCATTTGCACCATATTGTGGTTCGCCTTTTTTGTCAACGCTAATATTTTTAGCCGCATGTCCTAATTCGACTTGATGTAAAACAGTGAAACTAATCGTAACAGTGATGTTACGAGGAAACAGATTGGCCCCTCCACGAAACATGCCTGCATCGATTGAGGGTGTAAAGTTGTATGAATCAATAAACCCCAATAGGCCTTCAATTTTTTGCTTTTTCTTGCTCTTGGATTCTTTTCCTTTTCCTTTGGCTGGCTCTGCTTCTTGTTCAAAAAGACTACTAGTCGGCGACGGCTGCGTCGGTGGCTCTTTCTTTTTAGTTTCTTTCTTTTCTTTTTTTGTTTTAGGTTTAGATCCTGACATGGTGTCAATCAAGTTTGCTAACTTTAATTTAATCAAAGGTGCTCTAGAGACCGCTTTACCTGTTTCAATAAATTTCTTTTTGCCTGTAACCTTTTTCACTTCTCCATCTATTTTATATCCCGGATATAAAAAGGTAGCTAACTTAGCACATTTTTCTAAATTGGTCTCCGCTTCTTCTTTGTTGGCAGCAGGAACCTCAAAGCCCAAAGAAATGGTTCTTTTGGTTCCTTGGAAAGTGGCAATTGGATCATTTCTACCATAAACATCAACAGTATTCCATGTTGAAGAAAAACTTTGCCCCATATCTGTAACGTAGGCATCGAAAGAGATCGAATCACCGGTTACCATGCTTGTGAATATAATTTGTGACATTTAATTCCCTCCCTCATCTTTGATCTGTGCCATTGTTTGTGCTACCTGTCCTCTTAGAGCGCCCTCTAAGGCGGCTCGATCGATGGTAATATAAGCAACCATTTCGGTACTAAGACCACTAATTGCTTTAATTACTCCTGCCAAACCACCACTTTGAGCACTGGTTCCAGTTGTAATTAGAGCAAGGTTTTCTAACGTATGAGTTATTTGAACACCTTTTTCACTTTCGCCACTAACAATCCCGTAAATAGTCTCAAGTCCTGTGGCCATAGCGGAGAAAGTAGCACCCAAATCAACAGTACCCAATTTGAACATCGCCTCAAATGCTTGGGCAATAATAGCAAATTTATCTGCCTGTTCTAACAAAGGAGCCATGTCTTCGACTAACTGTGCTATTGGTGATTTAGGTCCACCTCCTAATAAGTTAAACGGATCAAGAAAAGATGCCATTCCGGCCAAGCCGCCACTCATGTTTGTTTTCAATTTGCCCAATGCTGTTCCTAAAGTCTCCAGCGCTGTCCCTAACGTTGTGATACTGCTTTCTTTTCCTAAAAATTCGTTAATCTGTAAGAAAGCACCGGTCACTGCTTTTCCTGCGTCAGTTGTTTTGTCGATTGTTTTATTCATAACCAGAAGAAAACCAGCAAGAATAACAGCCCCAACCAAACCAATTGACCCAACAAGGGCCAAAGCCCCGGCAAGAGCATAGACCGCACCGGCTACCAAAAGCAACGACGCCGCACCGACAACACCCTCTTCTCCTAATCCTGCCAACGCCACAACCATTTCATACATCAAATAAAGAACAAGAGCAAGGCTCACTGCCATCAACACAGCCCCAAGACCGAGTCCTATCATACCCACCCCCAACGCACCAACTGGCGCTGCCGCACCTGCGGCTGCGGTACCCAAGACAGTCGTTCCTGCTGCTGTAGCAGGCAAAAGCGCCGCCCCCGCTATCTTTAAGAGAAAGAACAATGGACCAAATATTTTATAAAGCGCAGTTAAGGCCAGCATAACTCCAACAACAGGCCCCAACCAACCCCTTGTTGCATGGGCTATATCCAAAAGCCATCGAGAACCTTTTGCTATTGCTGTTACAAGCGGTTTTAATGTTTGTGCCAACTCCATCATAGCCATTTTAAGATTTTGCATCGTATCCATGGCTGCTTTTGCTCTTTTGTCCATTTCTTCTTGTTTTTTAGCCGCTGCGGCAGCTTCTTTATTCATTTTTCGATATGAACTAAGATCCATTCCTAATATTTTTTGAGCTTCATTCAAATCGCTAATTCCCATTGTCGCGGCAATTGCTTTTTGAGTAAATCTGTCCATATCTTTAAAGGCAGTGCCTTGTTGTTGCATCCCCTTTATGAGTGTTTCAATTCTCTTCTCTTCTGACATGTTTAACAGTTCCATAGCGGAGAATTGAGAGCCTAAAATCGCATTCAGTTTACCGGCGTTTGTCGCTGCATCGGAAAAGGTATCAAATTTACCAGCTATGTCCAGTAGTTTTCCGGCTTCAACTCCAGCTTCTTGTGCTGCTGCGGCTATTTTTTGGTAAATCTTTGGAGCCTTACTGCCATAAACAGCAAGTGTTTTGTTAGCTTCTAAAAAGCCTTTTGTGTATTTACTGGCTGACATCTGCAAGGAATCAGCAGCAAGAGCAATTTCCATTGTCATTTGTCGTGCTTCTGCGCTGGTTAGCTTTTGTGCTTTCATAAGATCGCTCATAAGTTGAGCAGAGTCTTCCATAGCAACTCCTAATTTCTCTAGGGTTGCTGTTAATAGGGCTGTTTCTTTTTGGGCTGTTGCGGATAGTTTATTAAAACCGGGCATCTTGTTATATAATGCTCCAAATGCCTTTCCGGAATCTTCCATAGTAATACCTAAATCCCTATGATTATTACCCAACTCATATATTCCATCTGTGTATTTCTGGCCGGCACCAGTTGCTTTCGCAAATGCCGCCGTTTGTTTGTCTGCTGCTAAAGCCATAGAAATTGTTGCTTGAGCCATTGCAATTGTTAAACTATAAGCAACATTCATCGGGTTAATAATGGACTTAAAGGTTTGTTTTATTTGCTTTAAACCTCCCGGCTTTGTTGCTAGCAAGACTAAACTACTAAATTTGCCCCCAAGTGTGTTGGACATATCGGATGCTAATCCAATTTTTGAAGCAATCCCACCGAAAAAATTCTTTGCTTGATTATCGGCTTTTTTGTAGATTCCGCTTGTTTCTGTCTTTAAGCGATTTAAAGCTTCCTGTGTCCCTTCGCCCTCTAGCTTTATTGACTTGATCATTTTATACTTTAAATTAAGTTGCTCCTCCATCTCTGCTGTGAAGTCTTCCGATCGAAGCATCTTTATATTTTCTAAGTCAATAACTTCTTCAAGTATTTTCTTTTCTTGCTCTTTCTGGGCAAAAGAATCCTTAAACATTGCTGCTCTTTCTCTCTCATATTGGAGAGATTGCAACGTGGTGCTTTCTATTTCTTTTTCTAGCTCTAGTAATTCCTTTTTTGCCTCAACTCGTTTTTCTTCAGCCGTCTTTTTTGTTTCATCTTCTGGTGTACCTTCCCATTCTCCAAACATTTATTATTCCTCATCGACAAAAGGCCATTTTAAGCCTGTTGCGCTCTCGAATTCTGCTACCGCCGGTCTTAGGTTTTCTCTTGCTTTAACAGTTTGGGGATGGTCTTTACCATATTCAGAATAAGCATCTAAATATTCTTTTTCTCTGACGATTGCTGATGCATATGCCTTAACATCACGATATTTACCTCTGATTATAAAATTGGGCTCATCATCTTCTGTTAGCATATTCGATAAATCGGACAAAGTCACACTACCAACCATTTTAGTGTCTTTTCCATACATATGCTTCAAAATCGATTTTGTCCAAGATCCAAGAGCAGATAAAATACCCGCCTCTTGCAATAAAATATTTTCTTTCCTTAAATCAACAATTACCATTACCATTCCTCCATTTACAATAAATAGTACTAATAAAAAAATGCCCATGTGGGCATTATCTTCGTTTCGACGCTTTATCCATCGCCTTCTTTTCTTCTTTAAAATGCTTCTCTAATCTTTTTAACCACCAATGTCGCAAACCGACAGGAAGGTTATAAACTTCGATAAAGGACCACCCGCCATGGTGTTTTAGTATAAAGAACTGTTCATAAACACCTTCAATATATTTATCGGTCAGGCCAAAAAAAGTCTGCCCCGAAAGGCACCTCCAACTCTTGCTCATGGCCGCAAGAGAGGCATTCAAATTTTTCAGATATATCAATATCTGGTGTAACTTTCTTATAACATTTTCGAAGATGTCGTGAATCTTGTGTTGGCATCGCATCAGCATATTTTGAGATTATGGAACGATCAGTATGACTTTCAATAGAAACAATCATTCTTTTATACTGTTCAGTTAGGACTGAATCTACTTTGGTTATTTTCTTTTTTGCTGAGGAAGCGGCCATTAGATGCGCTTCGTCTTCTCCCGTTAATAAACGGAAGCTGATTTTAAATTTGGAAAAAGGCATTGTAATTAAAAAGGTGCCATCGCTCTGAGAGGAAACATCCTCGGATTCTTTTGTCTCATTGACTTTTTTATCGCTGAGATCAAACGTAAAATGTGTCTTATCTCCACAAGAAGGGCAATTAATCTGTGTTTCATATAAATTACCATAACCAGATGTTCTGGCAGCTATCAGTATAGCGTTTCTGTCTCCAACCAATAAATCTTTGGCTTTAATTCTATTATTTACAATAACGCTTTGAAGAAAGCGCTCAATAGCGATGCCCTTTTTTAACAAAGCTCTTGAAGACAAAATATCTTCCTCTTTTGCTGTCATAAATTTGATCTCAATTGTTTCTTCTTTATGTAGTGGGTGTCCTTCCGGATAACATAAACCCCTAGAAGGTAACTCAACAAACTCGGTTGGAGCTACGAAACTTAAAGGATCAAACCCTCCACTTTGAGTTTGTTTTATTGGTGGTTCTGCATTTGCGCTTGGGGCACCAACCCTGTTCATATCATTTCTTGACAATTATCACCTCTCATTGTTTGTCTATGTTAGATAAGCCCAATCATAAGATACAACTACATCAATTTCAACGAATTCGTCCGAAGAATAATCCAGATCTCCAAAATTAATTGATCTTATAAATGGGTTTTTAAATGACCAAGTGCTAGATGGCTTGCCACCTGCATCGAGTTGTTCTATTATAAGCTTAACATCGCCTTTAGTAATTGCATCTGCTGTCCAGCTACTATTAGGTGTATTACCGCTTGTCATCATTAAGGTCATTAATTTTTTAGTTATTTTTTGACTTTTGGTATCAACATATTTTATTGTTATCTCGTTCCATTTTGGTATTGAAGGAAACTTTTTTACTTGATTTATCAATTTGTATTCATTAACATCTGTTTCTAGAGTTGGCTTGTTAACCGTTTTTGCTAAAAAGCTGATTTTATCCTCGCCACCTAAAGATACCTTAAAAGCTCGCTTTCGCATGGGCTCTATCTTGTGGCTATTCCAAAATGTCATTTATACTCTCGTTATATTGTTTATGTTGTTGTTTTTGCAAAATATGATTGATCGGCTTTTGGCGCCCCTTCTTCATCAAAGAACTCACACTTCGCCCAATCATATTTAATGGTTAAAGTTACTTGTCTTAAGTCATCATTTGAATAATCAAGATCTCCAAACTTAGCAGCTTTAATAAAAGCATTTTGCAAAGTCCATTGTTCTCTAGTTTTTCCATTTGTATCTAATAGCGTTAAGGTGACTTGAGTAAGGCCTCCCACCGCTGCTGCTTTCGATATTGTTTTTTTAGCGCCAAAAGCTCCCGGTATAACATAATTTGAACTTTTTAAAATTTCGTGAGTTAACTGAACTGCGGAAGGAGAAACTGGGTCTACTAATGCTACCTCAAGATCTTGCCATGTTACACGACCGGGGAAAAAATATTTATTATCAAAATAATTATGTTCAACCTCACTCATATCCCATGAAGGTACACTAGATGTTTTAGCCCACCATACAACTTTATCCGTACCAAAGCCATCCATTTGAATTTGCCATCTATAGTTTCTCATTGGTGCTGATGTCGATTCTGACCAAAAAACTGCCATAATTAATTTCTCCTTTTTACATTAAATAGTTTATTTTATAATTCTATGCCTGTCTTTGTTATAATAAAATCGATTGCAATGAATTCGATTGCTCTAACTGGTTTGACAAAAACTTTGGCATAAAGTATGTTTCTATCAACCAGATCTGCTGTTGTTGTGGATTCGTCTAAGACCAATTTGTATTCTGATATACCAAATCGGGATTGAACATTGGCCAAAACATTATCTGCTTGACCTTTAAAGCTTAACCAAGTTGTTCTCACATTTTGATCGAACAAGATTGTATCTGCAATTATACTGATTTTCTTCTTGAGATAAATCATCAAACGACGAACGTTGATTCTGTCCAAAGCAGAAGGTGTTTGTTGTAAAGTCTTTTGACCAAAGATCACGATCTCTCCAACAGCAGGAAATCTAGCAATTGGATTGATATTTTCTTCATACAAATCATCTCGATTTTGTTTTGTTAAATGCTCAATGGTACCAACAATACGAGGACCGGCAGAGCCACCAAGCGTACTAATACCACCACGATTGAAACCAGCAGGAGCAAACCATGGTCCATCACTATTAGCCTCAGAGAACGCGATTGCGCCAATTGCAGCAACAGAAGGATGCACAACGGTGACATCGTTGCTAGCACCAACAGTATCTCTTAAACGAACAGGAGGATAATAGGTAGCAGCATAGCTTGTGTTATAATCCCTTGCTTGAGCATTTTCTATCGCTTGTTTATGATCTCCTAAGATCTCGTTTCCGCTATTTTCATATTTCTTTCTATAACTTCCATCCAAATCAACAATAGCCATAGTATCGCCCCTTTCTTCTGCCATTCTAATTATGTCTTGTGTTAATCCACTATTAATCAATCCGGGCATTGACACAAGATCAAATCTTAAGAGATCTGGATCATCTATAATGTCGATTGCTCTTTTAACTGAATAATAAGCATAATGTTTGTTTTCGCTCTGTGTTGAAGCGAGACCATTAGCAACTGAGAATGGATCAATATACATGATGTTTAATCCATCTGATCCACCGAAGAAGGGAACATTAAATTGCTTAACACCTTCTGTCAATAGAGCAGCAGAGCCATTGATCGCAGTGTATGAAGTACCGTCCTTGTGAGAACTTTTCTCAAAATAGTATTTTGAGGTATCATTTGAATCTTGTTTTAGTTCATCCAAAGAGAAGATCCATGATTGTTTAAGATATGTGCTGCTTGTATCGCCATGCATATCAAGACCACCGGGCAACGCTCTGACCAAATCTTTATAATCTGGCGAATACCACAATGATTTCTTTGGTTGATTGTCGTCATCTTTCATGTGTCTAGCACCGAAAGCATAGTTTTTGTTATAATTTCCAACAGCAGAAGTGTTGTTGTCTGTCAAGGCAATTTCTGGAAATTCTAAACTAAGTGTTACATTGACTCCAAGGTGTGCTAGATAAGTAGCAGTACTGGCATGCCCTTGGTTCCACGTTTCATCCTCAGCCAATATAGCAAGAGATCCTGAAGGAACAACCGATCCCTGAGAAAAAGTGATATCATTGGGCTTCTTTGGGCCGTAAACACCAAATGGCAATGCTCGTGTGTCTGATCGATCAAAACTAGAATGCATTTCAACTCGAACATAATCAGAATTGTTTGGATTTTCTCCATACAATATGTATTTATCTAAACTTGTATTGAATGTTTGGTATTGATCTCCAATTCTTTTTGCAATGTAGTTTGCACTAGACTCATTCAAGCTGAGATTATCAAATCTTTCAACATCATCTCCATCTGCATTAATAATCACAACAGAAAAACTAGAATCAGGATTTGCGGTTGTTCCAATTCTTAAGTTTTCAATTCGAACACCATAATTTTGTTGGAACCATTCTCCTTCATGAAGAGAGTGTAATCGGAACATTTTTTCAGCAGCACTGGCCGTAACAACTCCACCGCCTGTGAATGCTTGTGTTCCATGAGCACCACCATTGGTTGTATTGTTGACAATAAGTTTATTACCAGAAACTAAGGTACCGGCAACTTCAGTATTGCCATCTACCCCTTCCTCTGTTTGTGTCAAAGTAATAACTCTCGGGTTACCAGCACTGTCGTTTGTAATAGCAGACACAGTCATCTTAATCTTACCAGCCGCTGCCGCTGCCACCAACGATTCTCTTAATTCTACAGCAAAGCCGTCTGCGTGAGAAATTTCATCTGTATTAAAATTATCTGCTGTCGAAGCGCTCCCGCCACCAAGAGTGGCCCCGGTGATTGTATGAGAGGTACCATCAGAGTTAACTAAAATTAACGTACCAGTCGAGGGAGTCCCAGAATCAGACATTAATGTAACAGTTGCCGCAGATTCAGATTCTTGAACATTAAATGAAGAATAGCCACCTTTTGGATTTGGATTGCGGTTGATAATCCAACCAGACTTAGAAGCGGTTGCTTCTTTTTCGTGATCTGGCCACTTTTTACTAGCACCAGCAGCCAATGGCATCAACATTGCGTATTGTTGGCCTTCTGAACCACTAACAACAGCTATGTCATTCGCCGCAACATCAAAAGTTTCACCTAAAAAGTAACTTTTAGTTGAACCATAATTTATGTTTATTAATTTTTGTGGATTACAATTTAAAATGTTTCTAATGTATCCGTCTTTTTGTGCTCTGTCCAAGTGGAAAGTTAAATCCTCAGTACCAGAAGAGTTTGATACTCTTAAAGTATATGTGTTAGCAATTCCGCTTGTAGAATCTGATTTATATAGTGTATTGGTGGCAACAGTTACATCGCTAGTACCAGCTATAGTTCCACTAAGAGCCAATGAAGACCCTGAAGCATAAATAACAGCGGCCAATTTACCTGATAGCGTTTCACCCGCAGCGCCAGATGGCATTACAAATAAACCATAAGCAGCAG
>Ga0208299_1002959_pt1 | contig 11021 bp, 14 predicted proteins | sample 15_taG_FD_184089 | JGI IMG/M metagenome (GOLD analysis project Ga0208299, IMG submission 184089) | Marine viral communities from the Subarctic Pacific Ocean - 15_ETSP_OMZ_AT15312 metaG (SPAdes) (version 2) | ecosystem: Environmental > Aquatic > Marine > Oceanic | place: Pacific Ocean | collected...
GCCTCTTATGGCCCCTCCGATTCGATAGACACTCACCTCCATATGGTGAAAAGAGGCATATCATATTTTTATGAAAACGTTCCCACTCAGGGGTATCCGTGGTATATGTTTAATTATGAAGAAATAACCAGTCGTCCCGAACTCATCATCCCCGAAATGGGGAAATTTTTGAATTTAGAATTCCAAGGCTTAGACAAACTAAAGTGGCCCATTAAAAATCAAAATTTCAAATGGTTCAAGGAGGACGAAAAGGTTCAAGAAAATCCTTTTGCATTTGATTCGTGGCCATGAATCTCTACAATCTATACTCTCTCTTCGGGGACTTAAAAGACGAAAAACTTACGTCACAGTTATCTTCTTTGCTTTCCCGACAGTCACATATAATCATTTTAGGGAACGGGGGGAGTAATAGCATCGCCTCTCACATTGCCCAAGACTACACCAAGGTATTAAATAAGAGGGCGCTTTCATTTTCTGACCCCTCGCGATTAACTTGTTACATCAATGATTATGGCCAAGAAAATGCCTATGCAGAGTTTTTGAAGTCATTTTCAGAACGTGAGGGGCCGAGAACTGATCGGTCCCTTGTTATTTTAATCTCCTCGTCAGGAGAATCCCTTAACATAATTAACAGCTTAAAATACTGCCAAGAAAAAGGGCTTCCTCATATTGTTTTAACGGGCTTCAAAAAAGATAATACCCTAAGAGAACAAAGTCGTAGCACGGCACAACTTGACTATTGGGTTGATTCGTGCGATTATGGTATAGTTGAATGTTTGCATCAAGTTTTCCTTCACTCTATTATATAATGATAATTTATGTAGATATAGACCAAACCATCGCGGCTACACCCGCGAGCGGAGACTCTTGGGATTATACAAGAAGTAAGCCTCGTAGTTTTTACATAAAAAAAATTAATTCTCTTTTTGAAGAGGGTAATGAAATAGTTTACTGGACCGCAAGGGGGTCATCTTCAGGTAAAGACTGGTCAAACCTAACTAAATCTCAACTGGAGGAGTGGGGTTGCAAATATACGCGCCTCGAAACCTTAAAAAAACCTTCCTTTGACTTGTTTATTGACGATAAGGCTATTACAATTGAAAAACTTTAATGAAGGTTGGTTTTATTGGCGGTGATTGGGTGGAACAAAACATAAAATTATCTATAACAGGAGAGATCATTCTTATTCCTCCTCAGATTTAAGAGAAAGAATAGCTTATGAAAAAAATTTTAATAACAGGTTCAAGAGGTTTTCTCGGAAAACATTTAGTTAAACGGTTAAAAGAAGATTATGAGCTTCTTACTCCCAGTAGTTCAGAGCTGAACGTAAAAGACTGGGAGGAGTTATACGGGTATATAGGAACCACCACTCCTGACACAATTATCCATCTCGCCGCTGTTTGTGGGGGAATTGGGGCGAACCAAAAATCCCCCGCAGATTTCTTTTGGCAGAATTCTTTAATGGGCCTAAATGTATTAGGCGCTTCCTCTTATTTTAAAATAAAAAAATTAATAACACTGGGGAGTGTCTGCTCTTATCCCAAGTTTACCCCTGTTCCATTTAAGGAAGAGGATATTTGGGATGGCTACCCAGAAGAAACAAACGCTCCTTACGGGATAGCTAAAAAAAATCTTTTAGTTGGATGCCGAGCATTTAACGAGCAACATGGCGACAATTTTATCCACCTTATCCCCGTTAATATGTATGGGGAGCATGACGACTTCGATCCCCAAAGTTCGCATGTGATTCCTGCTTTGTTGCGAAAATTTATAGGGGGGAAAGAAAACAACAGTTCTCACATAAAAGTGTGGGGGGATGGTTCAGCTTCTAGGGAATTTTTATATGCTGGCGATTGTGCTGAAGCCATTGCATTAGCAATTGAAAACTATAATTCTCCAGAACCCCTCAATATTGGGACGGGTGAAGAAATTTTGATTAAAGATCTTGTTCATATGATCCGTGATGTGGTAGGGTTTAAGGGTGAAGTGGTGTTTGACCCCACAAAGCCAAATGGTCAGCCGAGAAGGTGTCTAGATACATCACGGGCTAAAAAGGAACTTAACTTTACGGCGACCACTTCTTTTGAAGAGGGGTTATTAAAAACATATAATTGGTATATTAACTCATGAAAACAATATTGATCACTGGAGTAACAGGTCAGGATGGCAGTCACATGGCCGACTATCTACTCGCAAATACAGAACATACCATTATAGGGGGAATTAGGCGGTTAAGTGTCGAAAACCACAAAAATATTAAGCACCTCAAGGACAACCCAAGGTTTTTTCTAATCGATTTAGATGTTTCTGATCCTCAAAATACCGAAAAGGTTATAGCAAAGCATAAGCCTGATTATTTTATTAATTTTGCTGCCAATTCTTTTGTCGGGAGCAGTTGGGACATGCCTTTTAATCACATGCAAACAAATTGTATGGCTGTTCTTCATCAGTTAGAAGCCCTTCGAAGGCATAGCCCTCATTGTCGATACTACAACGCAGGTAGCTCTGAGGAGTTCGGGGATGTGGTGACTACCCCACAGACTGAAGACCACCCGTTGCGCCCCAGAAGTCCGTATGGAGCCTCTAAATGTGCTGCTAGGCACTTGGTCAAGGTTTATAGGGACTCTTACGGTCTCTATGCAGTTCAGGGCTGGCTTTTCAATCATGAGGGGGTGCGGCGTGGAGAAGAATTTGTTACTCGCAAAATCACTAAGAACGTGGCTAGAATTTTAGGGCATTACGAAATTGGTAAACCAATCGTTCCGTTACAGCTGGGTAATCTAGACGCGAAAAGAGACTGGAGCGATGCCGAAGATTTTGTAGTCGGTGTCTGGAGAATGCTTAATCAAGATAGAGAAAATCCAAAAGATTATATTCTTTCTTCTAACGAAACGCATACCATTAGGACGTTTGTCGAGGAGGCATTTAATTTCGTAGGTTTTCATCGCAACGAGTGCCAATGGAAAGGGGAGGGAAAAGATGAAAAATATTTTCATGGCAGTGACTGCTTTGTGGAAATTAATCCAGATTTTTATAGGCCAGCAGAAGTTAATTTACTCTTGGGAGATTCAACCAAAGCTCGCAAAGAATTAGGTTGGGAGCCCAAAACAAACTTCTTGCAGCTCGTCAAGAAAATGGTTGACATCGATGTCGCATCGATTATTACTTGGTAGTGGCAAAGTCCAAAGGCCCCAACAAGCGCAACATTATCTTCCGTCTTATAGAAGTTCCCGATAAGGGGAGGCGACCGTTTTTCGCTAGGGAGATGAAGCTACTGAACGATCTTTGTGATCGCTATTCCCTAGAGTTTATGGATATCGTAAACTTCGGTAAAAAGTTTGACTCCCTTGCTTATCTTGTCAGTCCGAAGCTGAAGGATGCGCTGGACGAAAAGTTCAGAGCCTTCAATTTTAAAGTTGATTTATCCAAGTATGAGACCTATGATATAGGTGAGAAAACGGGTGAAGACGCAATCATTTCCCCTTCTCAGAAAACAATAAAAGATTTTTTAGATGAGCATTGACCCAGAAGAACTCCTTAGTAATTTCTTAAAAGCCCACAAGGGCGATCATTTTAATGACGAAAAGAACGTAGATTACAAAATCTCCAGTGGGTCGCTTCAATTTGACATGCTTTTGGAGGGAGGCTTCGGACCTGGGCTGCATCGTTTTACAGGCGTAAACGAAGGCGGCAAAACATCTGAATCCCTAGAAGTAATGAAAAACTTTTTGGGGTCACTCCCAAATTCGCGGGGGCTGTATGTCAAGGCAGAAGGTCGGCTAGGCCCAGAAGTTCAAAAGCGTTCTGGCGTTAAGTTCGTGTTTTCTCCTGAAGAGTGGGCAGATGGCACCTGCTTTGTTTTTGAAAGTAATATTTACGAAACAACAATGGGGTTAATTCGGCAGCTCATTACCAATAATGAAGAGAACACCAAATATTGTTTTGTTTTAGATTCAGTAGATGGTTTGATCCGCAAAGCAGACCTAGATAAGGATTTTGAAGAAAGCACTAAGGTGGCTGGGGGTGCCGTTATCGCTTCTAACTTTTGCAAAAAAACAAGCATCGCCCTAGGTAAGCGCGGACACATGGCTATTTTTATTAGTCAAGTTCGTGCTGATATTAAACTCGACCCTTACTCCAAGGCTCCCATTCGCCAAAATACCGCGACGGGAGGAAATGCCTTATTGCATTATGCAAATACCATTATGGAGTTTGAGCCTCGCTTTAGGGGGGATTTAATTTTACAAAACCCCTCCCTTAAAACGATGGATGCAAAGAAGAATCCGATCATCGGACATTTTGCAAAAGTAACTATTAAGAAATCCGCTCATGAAAACACTAATACAGTGCTTTCTTATCCTATTCGTTATGGTCGCGCAGGAGGCACCTCTATATGGGTGGAGAAGGAAATCATAGAGCTTCTCTATGCGTGGGAATTGATAGAAAAGAAGGGCGCGTGGATAAAGCCTAGTGAAGACTTTAAAGAGCTGCTTGATAATAAGGGTTTTGAGTTTCCCGACAAAGTTCAAGGCGATAATAATCTCTTTAAAACTATCGAAGGTGATAAGGATCTGTGTTTATTTTTAATAGATTATTTTAAGAAACAGATAAGCGGATGAAGTTTATTGATTTATACGGCAAACAACGCAATCTGAAAAACGCGAAGAAGTATTTAATTAATTGGGAGAAGCCCAGTCGGAGCAAGTTCCAAACTGAAGTCAAGAAATTTCTACGACGATATTGGAAGAATGATATTGTATTTGAAGAGTTCAGGGTTGTTGGTACTCGTCTTACCTTAGACTTTTATAATGCTAACAAAAAGATAGCAGTTGAAGTTCAAGGGGCACAACACACTAAATATGTTAAGTTCTTTCACAAGAATCGCTTCAAGTATAGAGAGCAGCTCAAAAGAGATGAAAAGAAGCTTGACTTCTGTAATGCTAATGATATAAAGCTAGCAGAGGTCTATCCAGAGGACAAGATAATCGCTTCCCTATTTAAAAAACAAGACATTTATTTATGAACCTAGAAGAGAACGAAGAGTTCTGCATCCCCTCGGAGATGGTGGAAAAAATCTACGAGCTGTCAGGAGGAGTGGACAAGTATAAAGGGGTAATAATGGCGGTTTCTTCTGAAAATGGTAAGCCTTTAATATATTGCAAATTTGATTGCGGCATGACAGAGTTTGCCCTAATGAAGGCCCTTGAAAACCATTTGACAATTCCTCCAGAGATGAGAGAAATGAGAGACGAAGAGCGATGATTTATAATTTTGAATTAGAAAAACAATTGTTGGCAGGCTTGATTAAAGAGCCCGACACCTTAGCGGAGATATCCAATTTCATTGGCACTTCGGATTTTTATTCCAAGCAAAGTTCCCTCCACTCCACTATTTTTAGGATTGTTAAACAAGCCATAGATGCAGGAGATGAGATTGATGAGGTTATTATAGCCCAGAGGGTTAATGATGTTGGGTTGTCATTTGAAGACAATTTAAATCCCTCTGATTACATCAAGTCCTTGGCTTTGCGGAAGGTGCCGAAAGGGAACATTCTTAAAACCGCAAAAGAATTAAAGAAGTATTCCATTAGGCGTGAAATCTTAGAGTCGTCTCAGGATATCGCCAAGAAGATGAAGAACATGCCTCCTGAGGCATCTTATCGAGCCATTATTGAGGCCGCTGACAACACCTATAACTCACGGATTAACCTCTACGAGATTGGTAACGATACTCCCGCAAACATTTACGAAGAGATGGAAGCTCTTGTCGAGGAGCGTGGCAATAACCCCCTCACTGAGTTTGGCATGATGGGTCCACATCCCAAAGTAAACGACATCTACGGCTCTCTGCTTCGCGCTGGTAATATAACCGTGATTGTTGCTCGTTCTGGCGTTGGTAAAACTCAATTTTGCATGGATTATTCCACCAAGGTGAGCTTACAGTATGATGTCCCTGTGCTCCATTTTGATAATGGCGAGATGAGCAAAGAAGAGCTTATCATGCGCCAGTGTGCGGCTCTCTCTGGTGTGTCTATGCATTTATTAGAGAGCGGGAAATGGAGACAAGCGGGCGAAGAGGTAGTGGAAAAAGTTCGGGCTGTTTGGCCTAAGGTGAAGAATTTAAAATTCTATTATTATAACGTAGGCGGCATGGATGTAGACTCAATGGTTAATACCCTCAAGCGTTTTTATTATGCTAGGGTAGGTCGCGGCAATCCGATGGTGTTCTCCTTTGATTATATAAAGACAACTTCCGAGAACATCGCCAATAAGTCAGAGTGGCAAGTGGTGGGAGAAATGGTGGACAAGTTCAAAAAATGTGTTCAGAAAGAGGTTCTCCATGATGGCAATCCCATCATCCCAATGATTACCTCTGTTCAGTCTAACAGGTATGGAATTACCAACAACCGAAACTCTCAGAACATTGTGGATGACGAGTCTATTGTTTCTCTTTCAGATCGTATTACTCAATTTTGTTCTCATATGTTTATTTTAAGAAACAAGACCACTGACGAGATGGAGACTGAAGGGGGCCGATTTGGTACCCACAAACTAATCAATGTTAAATCTCGACACTTGGGTAGCGACATTGCTGGTGCGGTTGAGCCTGTTAGTATTGGAGACGCCCTTCGTAAAAATTCCATAAACTTAGAATTTAATAATTTTAATATCGTAGAAAGGGGAGACTTAAGAGATATAGCTCGAATGCTTAATGGAGAGGAGGAGTTAGATAACAATGGAGTCCAAGAAACAATCCCAGATTTCGATCAGTTCTGAAGACTTCCAAGGCATTCTAGAGTCGATAGGATATAATTTGATTGACTGTGGAGATCACTGGAGGGCACAAGCCGTATATCGAGACGGGGACAATGAAACCGCCGTAAAGATTTACAAGAACACGGGAGTTTGGATGGATTTCGTGACAAACACTGGGTCCAAACCTTTCGAAGCCTTAGTTAAACTCACCCTTAAAGATGAGAAGCAATCAGCGGAGCTTCTCGGGGGCAACAAACTAGAAGTCATCCCCTACACCCCCAAAGAAACAATAGAAATGGAAAGAATTTATTCCCCATCAGTGCTAGAGCGACTTTTCCCCAATTATCGCTTTTATGAGAAAAGAAAAATTTCTGAGGAGACCCAAAAAGCTTTTCAAGCGGGTCTCGCGGGAGTGGGTAAAATGTATAGAAGGATGGTTTTCCCTATTTATAATGAACATGGTCAGATAATAGGTTTCTCAGGGAGAAAGGTAGATCCCGATAACCACTATCCCAAGTGGAAACATATTGGCCGAAGAAACAACTGGGTTTATCCCGCTCTCAACACGCGGACAGGAGTTGATGAAGAGATAGAATCAACAAGAGAAGTTATTTTAGTGGAAAGTATAGGGGATGCGATGGCTCTTTATGAACAAGGTATTAAAAACGTGCTGGTTATTTTTGGTCTCTCTGTTAACAATAATATTATTAACTATCTTAGTGGTAAGTCCATTAATCATATTTTCATTGCTACTAATAATGATGAGAATAGCGACGAAAATAGGGGCTTTATTGCAGCGATTAAAAGCTTTATTAAACTTTCAAACTATTTTGATCTAGAGAGACTAATTGTAAAATCCCCCCCGAAACCATATAATGATTTTGGAGACGCCCATGAAGGTGGATATGATTTTAATAATTGGCTCGCTAGAGATATAGACAAGGAGATACAACTAAATTATATTTTAGATTTTATTAAGAATAATTCAGCCAACTTCACCAAGAAAGAAATTAAAACAGCCCTAATACTTAGCGATGACTGAACCCCACACCCCGCTATCCGCCAGCAGAATAAAAACGGCGCAGTCGTGTGCGTGGTTATATTGGTGTAAATATAAACTCAAGCTCCCAGATAAAAGCAATGACGGGGCGAGGAGAGGCTCTATTTGTCACTTGATTTTTGAGGTGTTGGGCGCTAAAGGAAGAAAAAAATACTATAATAAAATCCTCAAGACCCAAGATGTGTTTTCTGTCCCATCTATTGAGAGATTGATTCTCAAACATGCTATTAAGGAGGGTATAGACGATGAGGAAAATGTAGAGCTGATGAAGGAGATGATTTATAATGGCCTCTCCTATGATTTCTTCGGGCTGGAACTAGGAAAACCCACCGAGGAATATTCAGAAAAAGATTTCGATATTATTAAAAACGATGGGAACATAAAATATAAGATAAGAGGCTTTATAGATAAGCTGTTCTTATATAAGAGAAAAAAATTTGCTATCATAAGAGACTTTAAAACAAGCAAAGAAGTTTTTAAAGGGAAGGACCACACAGACAACTTGCAAGACCTAATGTATAGCCTTGCGGTTAAGAGTTTATTTCCTGAGTATTCAGAGAGGGTGAGCGAGTTTCTTTTCCTTAAATTTGAGCTTGATCCCGATGCTCGAAAATCAGGGGTGATGAGAATGAAACCCCTTGAAGAAGAAGAGTTGGAAGGCTTTGAAATGCAGCTTTCCGAGATACAAAAATATTTAGATGGCTTTTCGGAAAAGGAGGCGCAGAAAAACTACGCTGCCCACCAAAGCTTTCCCACTGATAATTCCTTTAGTGGAAAATTGTTATGTGGATTTGCTAGAAAAAAGGGAGAACTTAAAAAAGATGGTTCCCCTAAATGGCACTGTCCCATGAAATTTGATTTTTTCTTTTATGAGGTCCGCGATGCTGATGGTAATTTTGTAAAGTCTTATTTTGAGGAAGAGTTTTGTGAAGACTTGGTTCCAGAGGGCGGCACCCATGAAATGAAATATTATCAGGGTTGCCCCCCACATTCTTCTTGACCTCTAACGAAAGGGGTTTATCATAAAGGGGATGATTCCAGTATTTAAGTCAACATTCTCTATTGGGAGAAGTATTCTGACCCTAAATAAAGAAGAAACAGAAGGTGGCCCTAATAGTATCATGGAGATATGCAAAGAACACTCCATTGATCCCCTTGTTCTAGTAGAAGATTCCATGACTGGTTTTGTAACGGCCCACAATCGTTGCAAGGAGGCGGGGATTAAGCTTCTCTTTGGTCTAAGAATTACGTGTTGCAATAACACCTATGAAGATGACGATTCTGATCACAAGATAATAATCTTTGCCAAAAACGATGAGGGGTGTCGGTTGCTTTACAAAATTTATTCATACGCTCATACAGGACAGAGTGGCAAAGTAGATTTTCCTTTCTTGTTTGGAGTTTGGAATGAGAATATTGAGTTGGTGATTCCCTTCTACGACTCGTTTATATTTAATAATAATTTTCACTTTAAAAAGTGTGTTCCTGATTTTTCCACCATCCTCCCTACTTTCTGGACAGAAATGAACGATCTGCCTTTCGACCCCTTTTTGGCGGAAAAGGTCGAAAAGTTTGCTCGGAGCATGATGAGGCCAGTTAAACTTGTTAAAACAATCTTATATAAAAACAGAGAGGATGTCGAGGCCCTCCAAACATATAAGATTCTCTGCAATAGAAACTTCGGTAAGGCGGCGTCATTAAGCAGCCCCAACCTAAATCACTTCGGCAGTAAAGAGTTTTGCTTTCAATCTTACTTAAGCCAAAAACACTCAAAACATGAACGAACCCCTTCTTAGATTTAACAAAAAACAAAAGTATCTTGTATTCGATACTGAAACAGAAGGTTTGAATTTGGTAACCTCAAGACCTTGGCAAATAGCTTGGCTTGTCGCGGAGGGAGATAGGATTATCAAGAAAAATGATTTATTTATTCAGTGGCCCGATTTAAACGTTTCGGAGGGGGCTGCTAGAATCACGGGATTTTCTCGCAAAGAGTATGAGAAGAAATGTCAGTCACCGAAAGAAGTTTGGGAGAAGTTTGCGGAGGACTTTGGCGATCCCGAAACATTAATAGTAGGACAAAATGTGCTAGGGTTTGATATTTATATGCTCAACATATGGAGAAAACTAATAAGTCTCCCTTCTACCTATGAGTATCTCCCCAGAATGATTGATACACGGGCCTTAGCGGTTGCTATAGCCAAACAAATTCCTGTAGAAAAAAAAGACTTTCTTTGTTGGCAGTATAGACTATTAAATTATAGAGAGAGGGGCTTAAGAACTTCTCAAGCTGCCTTGTTAAAGCAATACAATATTCCTCATGACCCCAAGAGACTTCATGATGCCCTGTATGACATAGAAATGAATTTTAAGATTTTTTGTAAGCAGCTTTTTCAATTAGAGATATGAACCTTACCAAGTATACAGGTTATAACGCTCCCTTCCCCGTAGGGGTGAAGCTACCAGAAATTAAAATAGAAAAAAGATATCATGATGAAGTAGCTTGTTCTGATTTGGGAGATAACTTCCAATTTCTCAGAAAGCTTTGCTTTAAAAGGCTTAAAGAAAGGGGTATTGATAAGCTAGAAAACGCGCAAGTTTATTATGATCGATTAAAGGAGGAGCTTTCCACCTTTAAAGAGCTGGGGTTTGTGGACTATATTCTCCTTAATTGGGATATCCTAAACTACTGTAAGGAAAACGATATCCCCACGGGTGCGGGACGCGGAAGTGCCGCAGGATCTTTAGTTCTATATGTTATTGGGGTGACCAATATAGATCCCATAGAATATGATTTGTTTTTTGAGAGGTTTGTTTCTAAGAGTCGCGCTCGAAAAATTGAGCATGAGGGCGAGACCTATCTTGACGGAAGTTTATTGGCAGATGTTGACAACGATATCTCTTATGATCGTCGTGCTGAGGTTATTAATTATATTGAAAAAAAATACGAAGGGAAGACTTCTAAAATTCTCACCTTAAACACTTTAAGCAGTAAGTTATGCATCAAAGAGTGCGGCAAAATAGTGGGAGAACTCTCCGAAGGAGATGTAAATCAGATAAGCGATACTATCCCCAAACATTTTGGCTTAGTAGCAAAGCTAGATGACGCCTATGAAGAAAGTGAAACCTTTAGGGCTTATGTAGACAAACACCCCAAGGTTTTTAAGATAGCTAAAAAATTACAAGGACTAAACAAGAATACTGGA
>Ga0208299_1002960_pt1 | contig 11018 bp, 10 predicted proteins | sample 15_taG_FD_184089 | JGI IMG/M metagenome (GOLD analysis project Ga0208299, IMG submission 184089) | Marine viral communities from the Subarctic Pacific Ocean - 15_ETSP_OMZ_AT15312 metaG (SPAdes) (version 2) | ecosystem: Environmental > Aquatic > Marine > Oceanic | place: Pacific Ocean | collected...
CCGCTTCTGATTCATCATCAAGCATTTCATCATCAACAGCAACTGCTGGTTCTAAAAATGGTGCTATTATGGTGAAAATAAACGGAACAACACATTGGATAAGACTTTACGCATCAGCAATATAGGATAATAAATGCCACTTGTAGATATAGAAGTACAGCCCGGTGTAGACAAACAAGATACACCAACAGGTGCAACGGGGCGTTGGATTGATTCTGATATGGTCCGTTTTCGATATGGACTTCCAGAAAAAATTGGTGGATGGGAAAAAGTAACATCTGATTATTTAGTTGGTGCAGCAAGAGGATTACACACATGGTCATCACTTGATGGTTCTCCTTATCTTTCAACAGGAACAAATAAAAAACTTTATGTTTATGCCGCTAACGCATGGTATGATATAACCCCTACTCGTGCTTCAGGCACAGGAAATATCACAGATTTTACAACAATAAATACATCAACAAATGTTGTTGTTCATGATGCATCACATGGTGCACGTGAAGGTGACTTTGTTACTATTGCTAGTGTTTCAGGCACAGTAAATGGAATAGTAGCATCTAATTTACAAGGTGAATTTGAAATCACAGCTTTAGGAACAACAGCTTCTCCTCCAACAGATCAAACAAATAAATATCAAATTACAGCAAAAGCAGCAGCGACAAGTACAGGTGCTTCATCCCCTACACGTACAGCTAACGCTGATTACCAAGTTAATACAGACCCAGCTGTTTCTACAGCAGGTTATGGATGGGGTGCTGGAACATGGGATGCTAGTACATGGGGCACATCACGTGCTGGACTTACTGGTGTTGAATCAGTTCAATTGGATTCAGGAAAATGGTCACTTGATAACTGGGGTGAAGATTTAATTGCACAACAATTAAATGGTGGTCTTTATTATTGGGATACGTCTGGTGGAACAGGGACACCTGCTACATCAACAACTGTATCAAATGCTCCAACACAAAGTTTATTTGCCCTTGTTTCAGGGACAGATCGACATGTGGTATGCTTTGGAACAGAGACTACTATAGGTAGTAGTGGTACACAAGACAATATGTTTATTAGATGGTGTGACCAGGAAAGTATTAATGAATGGACACCTACTGCTACAAATACAGCAGGATCAACAAGACTAACAGATGGAAGTAGACTTGTATCAGCTAAACGTTCACGTGGTGCGGTACTTGTATGGACTGATACAGCGATGTACCAAATGCAATTAGTTGGTGCACCATTTACATTTGGATTTTCACAATTAGGAGCTAACTGTGGCGCTGTAGGATTAAACTCTACAATAGATATTAATGGTACAGCTTTCTGGATGGGGAAAGATTCTTTCTTCATGTTTGATGGCTCCGTTCAAAAATTAAGATGCGCGGTAGAAGATTATGTTTTCACTGATATATCAGAGGGTAGTCAACGTGATACTTTTGCTTCTGCTAATAGTGAATTTAACGAAGTAACATGGTTTTACTGTTCTTCATCTTCTACAACTATTGATCGTTGTGTAACATATAATTACGCAGACCAAGTATGGTATACAGGAACACTTGCAAGATCTAGTTGGGTTGATAAAGGAGTATATTCAGATCCTTACGCGACGCTTTATAATTCAAGTAGCACAGATGCTACTATTAGTACAATCACTGGTCTTACTGCAGGTAGGACACAAATGTATGCACAAGAAACTGGAAATGATGCTGATGGTTCAGCGATGACGGCATATGTTGAATCTGGTGATTTTGTTATTCCTGACTCAGGTGAATACTTAATGTCCATAAAAAGATTTATCCCTGACTTTAAAAACTTAGCGGGGACAGTTAATGTTACACTTAAGTTTAGAGACTATCCAACATCTACACAAAGAAGTTATGGTCCGTATGATATTACAACATCTACAACAAAAATAGATACTCGTGCACGTGGCAGACAAGCAGCTTTGCGCATACAAAGTGCAGCTACAGGTGATGCCTGGCGCTTTGGTACATACCGTGCTGAAGTACGACAGGATGGGAGAAGATAATGGCACAAATAGCAATACCACGATTACCACAAGCACCGGAGGAATATGATCCTTCACAAATTAATTCTATGATTAATACTATTGATCTGTTAATACAGGTTTTAAATTCTTCTTACACCCCAGAGCAGTTACGTTCTGAGACAGAAGCATTAGTCTGGTTTGGAGTATAATGGCTAACATATATAAAAATGCTAAAATAGATTTAACGGATACTGATAATGAAACATTATATACAGTTCCATCTGTGACCACATCTATTGTTAAATCAATACTAGTTTCAGAAGATGCGGGTGCAACACCTAATATTACAGTGACATTAGTGAATACATCTGCGGCAGTTTTCAGCCTTTTTAAGTCAAAAGCGCTGACAGCCAATGGAACTCTTGAATTATTAAGTTCTCCCTTGGTTATGGAGGAATCAGAAATTTTAAAGGTACAGGCATCTGCGGGGAATCAGCTCCATGTAGTAATGTCTATCCTTGAAATAAGTTAACACTTGATATATGGTGGATTTATGCCTATAAAAGACGACGGAGTAGTAGAATATGTTATGGTCAACGGTGAAAAGGTACCAAAGATCGTTGTCCCTGCAGAGATTACTATTACCAATATTGTAACAGGTAAGGAATACGGATCAGCTAAAGAAGCTGATGATGATGTTGCTAATCCTGCAACTGCTACCAAATCGGAACACATCAGACAGGATGTCGTTATCAAAGCAGCGATTCATAAAATACTAGAAGGTAAAACAGGAGACGTATAAAGTATGGGATTTTTTGATTCAGCATTAAAGAATATAGTTAAAAAGGCAAAACCTTTATTACCAATGGCTGTGATGGCAGCAACTCCACTGATGTATCCAAAACTAGCAGCCTTCATGGGTGCTGGAGGAAAAGGTGCAGGACTTGGAGCTTTATTTGGTAATTACATGGGTAAATATAATGCTCTTCCGATGCTTGCAAAAGCACCTCTTTCATCTGCGGCAACAAGTTATGGTTTGGCAAAATTATTAGGCCAAAGAAACCCAGAGCGTGCAGCATTATATTCCGCTCTTTCATCTATGCCTTTTGCTTATATGAAAGCGAATTCTTTTGCTAATGCAATGGATGGTGAAGGAGGAATAAGTGCATGGGATGTATTAACTAATCCTGGTGGTTCTAATTTATCTGCTACTACTTATTCTCCAAGAGCACAAAATATGGAAGGTTTAACTTACAATGATGTAATTAAAACTGGTCCAGTTGATAGTGCAATGATGAGTGTTGAAAAAGTAAGACCGGCTATGCCTGGTATTCAACGTATTGCTAATACTAAAAGTTACCCTGGAATGAGTTTACAAGATTTATTTAGAAATCTTGAAGATAGAAAAGGAATATTAGGAAATGAAATAAAAAAAGGTTCATTTGATTTACGCGCAGCACTTCCACTTATGAGTGGATGGATGGGTGCACAGCCAACTGAAAAACAAATGAAAGAAGATATGACTGAAGAGGAAAAAGATCGTATGGATATGTTATATGAGATGATGAAAAATCCTTACTATAGTTATGTTCCTGAATCTTTTGATTTTATTCCCTACGCTACTTCAGCTAAAGGTGGAACAATACAAAAATATGATAATGGAGGACCAGTAGATGGACCTTACATGGACCCAATTCCTAGTGATGATATGAATATTAATGTTCAAGAAATTATTCAAGGACCTGGCTACGAGGCAATAGACGATTTAGATATATTCCAAGAAGCAACAGCAAGTGGTATGCATCCACTTGTTGAATTTAGAGAAATGTATGATCAATATGTAATAGATGGTGGAGAATTAGATTTTCCTGAATTTTTTAAAATGATTCAAGGAGAGTTGGATAATGAAATGGCAATGTCAGCACCACATCCAATGGCAGGTTGGCATGATATGTATACTGATCAAATTAATTCTGGTGAATTTGAAGGAACGTTTGATGAGTTTATGGAAATGATAAGGGATTCAGATTTTACCCCAAGCGCAGCTACAGGTGGTATTACGGAATTGAATCTTACAGCTGGGGGCGCGTCTAACGGCCCAGGTACTGGAACGTCTGATAGTATTCCAGCGAAATTAAGTGATGGTGAATTTGTTATGACAGCGAAAGCTGTTGAGAATTTTGGTGGTGGAGATCGTTATGAAGGTGCAAAAAAGATGTATAACATGATGAACACCCTCGACCCAAATTCTGAAAAACCTAGTGAGGCGAAGACGATAGTATAAATGGATTGGAGATTTTTCGAAGAGAAAGATCTCTATTGGATTCAAGAAATCAGTGAAGATTTCTTAAAAGAATCCGCCTGGGGGAATAGAGTTGAGATAAACAAGGAAAAGGTTACTAACTATTTCCTTGCAGCAATGAATCAACCAAACATGTTTGGGATTGTTTCATTAAAAGAAGACATACCTATAGGTTTTATGATAGGATGTATTCTTGAATTTCCTTATAGTGAGGATAAATTTGCAAGACAATTGGAACTTTATGTGGTTCCTAAGGAGCGAGGTAAAATGACTGGACTACAAATGATGAAAAAATTTATAGAATGGTCAAAGATGAATGGGGCAAAAGAAGTGATATTTGAAGTGTCTAATCAGGCAGGAAGTTTTGAAAAACTTGCAGAACGATTAGGGATGGAAGAAATTGGAACAAGTTATAGGAGAACATTATGAGTATACCAGGATTAACAAATCCTAGTGCAGGAGGATCAGGAAGTACTTTCGGGACGCAATTTTCGCGTGAAGCACCACAAATAGAAGCACGTAAGCTTCAATTAATGGACACAGCATCTGGCTTTGCTAAGCAACCAGTTAATATACCTCAACAAACTGTATCTCCTTTTGAAAATTTACAAACAGAAGCATTTAATCGTACACAAGCAGGTCTTGGAAGATTTCAACCTTATTTAAATCAAGCAACGCAAAATTTAATGAGTAGTACAGCGGCTTATGATCCAACTACTGGTTATCAACAATATATGAATCCTTATCAAAAGGAAGTTATTGGTGGTATTGAATCCCAATTTGATAAGATGGCAAGTCAAGCGAATTTACAAGCAACACAAGTTGGTGGTGCATTTGGAAGTGAACGTGAAGGAATACAAAGAGCTGAGTTAAGTAGACAACGTGCAGAAACTATTGGGCAAGCACAAGCACAAAATTACCAGCAAGCACAACAACAATCACAAGCACAATTCTCAGATCAAATGAGTAGATTACAACAATCAGCACAAGGGTTAGGAGCTCTTGGAGCACAACAACAGGCATTACAGCAGGGGGATATAGCATCAGCGATGTCTGCAGGTTCTGTTCAACAGCAACAAGCACAACAAGTTGCAGACTCACAATACAGACAGAAGTTACAACAACTTTATGAACCGTATCAACGTCTTGGATTTGTTAGTGATATTTATCAAGGAATGCCATCGAGTGGAATGTCCACAACGATGGGTACTTCACCAATGGTAAATCCACTTGCGCAAGCCGTTGGCACAGGAATTACAGGACTTGCAGGTTATCAGGCACTTAAAGGATAGGAGTAATAATGGTTAGACCTATACTAAGACCTTTATTTCAGAGAGCCGTACGTGGTGCTCAAAGTCCAGGTGGAAGAATGTTCCTAGCAGGTACAACTCCTACATGGGTAGATTATTTAACAGACCCTGGATCAGCATTAGATGTCGATATAACTGAAACTATAAGCACGGATCTTTCTGAAGTTACTGAAAATTCTGATCAAAAAAATGAAAAACCTAATGAACTACCTAATCAAAATAAAAGTAATCAAGTTGCAAAAGAGAATGCAGAATTAAATGAAGCTACTAATGAAGAAGCCTTAAATAATACAGTTGTATCTAATAGTAGTGATGCTAATGTAGCATCATCAGCAGCTAATGATGCAGATATTAGTGCTTATATTGATAATGATAGTGTTAAAAGAATTAATAATTATAAAGATGTAATCCGAACTTTTTTAGGAGATGCATCAGGTGGTGATAAACTACAACAAACAGCTTTACTTTTACAAATAGGAACAGCATTAATGTCAGGAAGAACTGATCAACCAGGTCTTCGTGGATTTTTTGATGTGGTAGGACAAGCTGGAGCTCAAGCAGCACCGATTCTTTTTCAAATGGGAATAGAAAAACAAAAAGCAGACCGTGAAATAAATGCGGCAGCTCTAGATTTATATTTTAAACAAATGGAAGACATGAGCGATCGAAGTGGTCCTTATGTTATGGTATATCAAAACTATAAAACAAATGATGATGGGGCACTTTCGTTAGATAGTACAGGACAACCTATTAAATTAGAAAAACCTCTTAAGCGTATGACTGTTAAAAGAACAAGCCCAGAAGAAACACAATTTTATGAATTTAATAAAAATTTGGGATTTGATGTTTTTAGCTTTGTAGAAGCTGGGGAAGGTGCGGATGCATTTGGATTAAATTATGCGGATCAAGTAACCGTTAACAAAGACCAAGGTGCGGATGCTAACGCACAAATTAAATATGCGAACTATGTTAAACGTGGATTAATTCCAATGGCAGAAACAATTATTCCAATGCTTATTGATAGAGAGGACTTAACTGGTTTATCAGGTGCCATTGGAAAAGTTGCCGGACCACTTGCAGAAGCATTTGAAGAATTTACTGGTAATGTTATTGCAGGTGAATTTGATTCCGATGATCCAACAGGAGCAGGATTTGCTGTAAGAGAAAGATCTAATGGTGTAATGATGATTGGTGGACAAGAAGTTCCAGTCTTTGTTGACCGTGATAATAAATATGGTGGTAACTCATTAAATCAGGACCGTTACGGAACTGCATTAACTGATGGAGGATATGGTGTTGATAAATATGGAAACCCTGCACGTGCATACATAGTTGCAGGTACTCTTGAAAAAATATTACAGTCTGGTGGTGAAAGATCAGTTCTAGAAACTTTTGAAACTACTCTTGGATTAATGTTAGCAAGAGATAGACAGCCAACAGGTCGTATGTTAGCAGACGTTTTACGTAGATCATTTAAAGATGTTGATACTACTGATTGGACGGGTCGTGGTACTGATCAAGCGGTTATTCAAAATTATGTAAAAATATATGAGCAGTTATATAATAATATGACAGGTGCATTAACGCTAGCAGGTTTAGATCAAAATACTTATGCTGGAAAACCAGACGAAGATAATCCATTTATTATTCCAGGATCTAAAAATCTTGCGAATTCTTATTACAATTGGTTAGAACAACCAGAAAATAAACCTGAATACCTTAAAACACACATTCCAGGTGTACCAGGAGATATAACTTATCAAAGTTGGATTGCTAGTAATCAAGGAAATATTCAAATGAATCATACAGAAGACATGAATAAAAGTAGCACTACTGTTAATGACATACGAAGTAAATGGGGATTAAATTAGTGGTAGAAAAAACTTTAAAAATGAAACAATGGGAAAAAGCTTCCAAAGATTTAGGCGCCAAAGATACAGAATATGTTGCAGAAACAGAGGGTGGAATTCCGGTAACAAAACCCGAACAAATTGCTACACGGGTAAATAAAGCTTTACAGCCTGGCATACAAGCTGTTACGGCACCATTTCAAACTCTTGGCAATATTTTAGTTCCAGGAGGTGCTCCATTTGGTAAAGATAACCCTTGGGTAGCGGATCAAACGGCTTTAGATGCTCGCGCAGCAGAATTAGAAAGTATGAAATCATACCGCAACAAAAGAGATAAAGTTGCAAGTGATATTGCAATGCTTATTCATGATATGAATATTAAAAACCCTGATCCTTCTGAACAAGAAATTTTAGATTTTGAAAAAGACCTAGATGGTTATGTAAGATCAATGGGTTTATCACAAAAAGATTTTGCTTCTGTTAACCCACGAACAATTTTATTAGAAGATGAATTTGGATTTTATAGTTCTACTCCTAATCCTTATCCAGTAATTGAAACAACGCAAGAAATGGCTGCTGGTATTTACGGAGGATTAAAAGGATATAAGTATGGTAAGTTAGGTGTAGATGCTTTTGGAGATGTATTTAAATATGGCGCAAAAGGTGCAACTGATCGTTTTAAAGCTGGACGTAATAGAATGCTTAAAACAAGAACCGTTCCTGGTCCATGGTGGGCAAAAGCCTTAGGGGTAATTGCTGGTGGAGCAGTAGGAGTAGGTGTTGCTGATTATGGTTATGAAGCTGAATTAGATATGCTTAACAAAGCTGGTCAAGCAAAAAATTGGTTAGAATTAAGTGATAGTAAAATGAACCAAGCAATAGGAAATTTAATTCCAGAAGCTTTAACGTTTGGCCCAACAGGAATTAATCGTCCAGACCAAAAAGAAAGATTAACAGGTGCATTAAAAGACATGGCTGTTGATGCTGCATTTACTTCAGCGTTTTTTGGCATACGCCCAGTATACTATGGTTTAAGACAATTTATTGGGGAAACTGGGTTTAGAATGTTTAAACCACGTGCTGGAAAAGGTGTACCAACTGGTCAAGAAATTATGGCTGCGGAACAAAGACTTCTTGGATCGGGAAAATTTAATGATTTCTACCGCGTAAGTGAAGGACTAATTGATGAAACAGATCCTGCAGTTCAAAAGTTTATTGCGGCTAGTATTAAACCTGAGCAAGAAGTTGCATTACATATTCCAATGATTGGTAAAGGATTAACATCTGTTTTAAGAAGTCCTTTATTTAATTTTATGCGACCAATTGATTTACAAATGCCTCTTAGAAATACAGCAGATGTTCTTCCGCCGTTGCACAAGGTCCCAGGCACTTTTATACAACGTTCCGATGTTGGATCTCCACTCTTAGCTGGTGGTACTAAAATGTTTGGCCGTGCTCCAGTTCTTGGTGGTGGAATTTATAATAATAAAGCACAACAAATGGATGCTTACATGGATTTAGGCGAAAGTATTATTCAAAAATTAACTTTTGCTCCTCTAATTAATGTAACAGAGCACGGTATTAAAATAAAAGATTTAGGACACAACCGCGCTAGAGGATTTATTAACGCGGCTAATCAAAAACAAATGAATCTTTTAGATACAGCTAGAAGATATGGTGCGGTAGTAGATGATTCTACTTTTGTTAACGCAGCTAAAAAAATGTATGATCGAGGATTAAGACAAAGACAAATTGTTCCAGGTGATAGAGGTAGTGAAAAAATTAAAAAAGAAATTCCAGAACCATTTATGGATTTCCTAGAAAGACAAGTTCTTGCTCCTGGAAAAGCAGGCGCACGTAGTATTGAAATGTATTATGGTCTTCGTCAACAAATGGATGAGCTTTATAAAAAGTGGATGAAGAATGCTGACGGAGAAAGTCAAGCAGATATTATTAATCTATATAAAGCGTGGGAAGCAGATATTGGTAAGCTAAGTAAATCAGGTATTGCAGACGTTGAAAGATTATGGGCTGATTATGAAACGTTTGTAAGTAATGGTATGTTAATGTTCGGAACTAAAGCTGGTAAAGCAATGACAGGTGGTATTGAACGTGTAGGAATGACAATTAACCAAGTTGACCCTGATAGACAAGCATCTAATTTATTTAATACAGTTGTGGATATGGCAAAAGCGGATCCAGCAACAGCTGCGCAAAACTTAACAACGATGAAAAATATTGTAGGTGATAAAGCTTACTACGAAGGATTAGGAATTTATCTTAATCAAGCATTTAATAATTCTATTATTACAAAAGAAGGCGCAGAATTATTTGATGGTGTAGCATTTAAAAGAGCTCTTGGTTTAGGAAAAGATAACCCACTCGCGGATTTATTTAAAAAAGCATTACCAGGACCACAAGTTTCAAAATTAGTTGTGCGTGACCAACGTACAGGAATTATTCATGAATTTGATAATGCAAACTTTAATGAAGGATTAAAAATGGCAAATGTAGAATTTGCTGAAGGTATTACAGAAAGACAATTAAGACAATTACCAACTCAAAAAGATTTAGCTGATTTTGCTACATTAATGGAAGCGGCAGCGAAGAATGGCATTCCAGAAATTAGTACATTCATGGCACGTCGTGCAGTAATGGGTGGAATTAGATCTGGTATTGCATCGGCATTACCTAGTTCAGCACTTGGAATTAAAGCTAAAACATATGGGGGTTTAGGTGCATTAGGAGCAGCAACAGGATGGGTTGTTCCTGCAGCTTTAGCATTTGGTGTCAGATACATGGGTAAAATTATGACAAACCCCGTAACATTAAATGTCTATAAAAATATTTTAGACTCAACTTTACCAGAACAAACATTGCTTTCTAACTTTGCAAGGATGGTAAGATTAATGCCAGAAGAATGGAAAGAGTTTGATCGTGAATTAGCGGAAGTTGAAAATGATCAACGTTATCGTGAAAATGTAGGTAAACAAGTAGCACAACCAATGACTCTTTATGAACAAATGAAAGATGCAGCAGGACAAATTGGTGATGCTGGTAAAAATATTTTAGAAAAAACTTACGGAACAGAATCACCGGCATTAGATATACTTGATAAAATTAAAGAACCTCCTCCAGCAGAATCTATTTTTGCTGATGAAGCAGCTTTTGATTCTTCTAGTGTTGGAAGTTCAATTATGAATAATCCTATAATGAATCCATCAGCTGCGGCTTCTCTTTATGAAGGAAACTTGGATCAAGCTTTAGCTAACCAAGTAGCTCCAAGAATGGCAGCAAAAGGAGGCATCATTTCATTGGTGAGTTAACATGAGTTTAAGAGATACAGTTTGGATAGTTGGAATAATCTTGGCCCTTGGTGTAACATGGGGAATGACATCACAACGTGTTAGTGCAATGGAAAAAGACATGGATCGTATGGAACAAGCCATACAACTATTTACAAAAATAGAATCAAGAATCGCTGTCATAGAGGCAGAGGTTAAAAACATAAATAAAAAATTGGATAGGTTATAATGCAAAAAGAAACTTTTGATAAATTATTAGAA
>Ga0208299_1002961_pt1 | contig 11017 bp, 28 predicted proteins | sample 15_taG_FD_184089 | JGI IMG/M metagenome (GOLD analysis project Ga0208299, IMG submission 184089) | Marine viral communities from the Subarctic Pacific Ocean - 15_ETSP_OMZ_AT15312 metaG (SPAdes) (version 2) | ecosystem: Environmental > Aquatic > Marine > Oceanic | place: Pacific Ocean | collected...
TTCATCAAATCCAATAACTTCAAACCAATCTATAATTTTATAAATCTCATAATAATATCTTTTAATACTAAATTTACTATCACTATTGATTTTATAATCTAAGGATATAGTAAAATTCTTAAGAGTAAATGGTATTTCATCTTGATCTATCATTTTTTTAACCATGATAAACTCCTTTAGTATAAAAGAATATTTTTCAAAATATGAATTAAATCTTCCTTATTATTTTTATTTGGATCTTCTAAAACAAATTGAAATAGATTTTCTTTGATCTCTTTAATTTCTGGACCTGGCTTAATATTAAGAATCTCCATAATATCATTACCATTTAATGCTAATGAATTTACATCAAGTACTGGCTTTTCATTTAATACTTTATTTACATTTTCTCTTAAAGTATAAAGATTTGTCTCTATTACTGATAATTCAAGATCTTTCTTTTTTGTATTAGCATTTTCATCAGCCCATCTAATCTTGAGAAAATCTTCAAAATCAAATGTATTACTTTCTCGCTTAGTCCTAAACTTATTTAGCATACGCCTAATCTTAGTCTTATTAAGATCCTTTATATGCATCATATGAAATCTAATACAATCTTTAACAAAATTGATTTCTTCAGTAGAAAACTTTAAATACTCAAGATTCCTTTTAGCAATGTCTCTTCCATATGACTGATGACCAATAAATGATCCATCACAATTCAGATTATAACATATAGGCTTTCCAATGTCATGAAGATATGCTCCTAGTTTCAACATAGGATTATCAGTTACAATAAAATCTCCAGCCATCATTGAATGTTCAAATACATTCTCATTATGATATTTTCCACCAGGCATATTCTCCATTGCATCTAGATCAGGAAAAATATCTTTTAGAATATCGAGATTTTTTAGAGCAATGAAAAACTTACTAGCCTTTTGAGCTTTCATTGCTTTTACAATCTCAATTTGATATCGTTCTTTGGGAATACTAAGAACCCGGCCTGAATTCTGAAGCATTGCTATAAATGTATCTTTAGAAAATCTACCATCAATTAGAGCAAGAAATCTACATGCTCTGAGAATTCTGATTGGATCTTCAGTGATTCTTGCTTTTGGATCACCAACAAATTTGATCTTTCTGTCTTTAAGATCCTTTTTTCCACCCCAAGGATCAATGATTTCTTTTGTAAATGGATCCATAGCCATTGCATTTATTGTGAGATCTCTACGACTAAGATCTTCTTCAATAGATCTGGCAAAATGAACATCTTTAAGATTACCTCTATTATCATAAACATCATATCTATATGTGGCAACTTCAATTCCATCAATTATTGTAACTTTAAATTCAGTTCCAACATAATTAAGTTTTTTATCAGAAAATAATTCATTTAATTGATCTGGAGTAGCATTTGTTGCAAAATCAATGTCAGATGGTATTTTATTCATAAGCATATCACGAACTGCACCACCAACAACATAAACCTCAAAATCGTTTAACATTAATTTTTCTGCTATGTAATGAGCTTCGGTTGACATTTCCATAATTAGTTCTCCTTTAAAATTTGTTAAATTCTAGATCTAATATATTATATTTTTATTTAAATGTAAACAATTATTATGCACTAGGTGTAAATAACTTTCTTCTAATTGGTATTCTCATATTAAAAGTTAATGGATTTGGTTTTTCAAATTCTATATTATTTGGATTTTTCATAAAATATGGCTCAGTTATATGTGGTGAAAATCTTACTCCTCTAATATTAGAATATGAATGTTTATATGCAATTGGCATCATAAGAATATCGCCATCTTTAATAGAAAATCCATGTTTATTTGCAAGTTCCTCAAGAGGATCTTTAGGGATACTATTTATTGCATCCATTATTTTATCATAATCAAATACAGAATCTGATTCATTACTTTGAGTACTAGTATAATCATATCCATTATTAGATCTAGTCTTATTTACATATAATAATTGTCGTGATTTTCTACCACTATTAAATCTAGTTCCACCACCAATATATAATAGTGATCTTGGTGGTGTAGGTATAATTACTTTTACATCATATCCTTTATACTTATTAACTAAAGTTACTTCACCTGATAATTCAGGATGATTCTTAATATGTCTCTTAAATGCCTTTACTGATTTGCAAGAATAACAACTAGAAAAAGCTCCATCATAATAAGGTTTGCTTGATTCTGAAACCCATCTTTTATATTTAATAGACCACCAATAATTTAGCGCTTCAATATACCAGAAATATCTATTAAATCTCTTACCTTTAGGTTTATCATATATTAGTTTCATTTTATTATCACCCATATATTGTTTTTAGATTAACACATGAAGGAATATTATCCTTAATAAATTTATTGTGATATTTAAGATTTTTAATTTCTATATCTTGTCTATCTACCCTTTCTTTTAATAATTTTATTTCTTGTAAATAATTTTCTTCACTCATAAGAAGAATTTGGATAGATTCTATTAATTCTGTGTTGGAACCATTTAAATTAACACTTGACATTTATTAGTTCTCCTCTATTCTATACCTAGATTTCCTTTAATTATTTGTTGACAATCCCTGATTCCTTCATCATATTTTATTTGAGCAAAATCTTTGATCTTTTGTTTAATAACTTCAACATCTAACCCCCTAAATACCAATATATCGAGATATTTAGAAATACCTTTCCAATCCTCTTCTTTGATAAGTCTAGTAAGATGTTTACCTTCCATTGAATCTTTAAATAATGTCATTCCAGTATCTAAATAACAATCATTGATCCAATATGATGCATAATTATGACTAATATGTTCATCAATATTATCACAAACATTAGACATATTTATAGCACTACATCCTCTTTTACCCTTTCCAAAAACTATATCATCCCATGACATTTTTTAGTTCTCCTTAAAATAAGTTAGTCCTTCTTCAACAGAATCAAACTCAATTACATTAAATTTACTAACACTTATAAGTGAATTTAAAAGTTCTTCAAAACTTTTAGATTGTTTATATTTCATTAAAAAATTATTAGGTTGTGATATATTAACAGCATGCCATTCACCAACATTTACATGAGTTAAAATATAAATATGTTTCTTTAATTTTGTCTTAAACATATATACTTTACTCCAATTATCATTTTTAACAACTTTTCGCATTTTAGTTCTCCTTTGGTAGTGATATAAGTGTATTAAAATATTTATCCATTCTATATGTAATAACCTTACTTGTTCCTTCATCAATTGCTAGAAGTGTCATACAATGACCATTAGGATTTTCTTTTTGAAAAATAGCTCTATATAATTCTTTTCCATTTTCTGATAAATATGAGCATTTTTCAAATCTAATAAATTGGTCATTTATAGGATAATTCTTACCTAATTCAATTTTGATTCGAGTTCTTCTGGGTCTACGAGTTTTTGTTGGTTTAAATAATTCCATATTAGTTCTCCTTAAGTGATATATTTATGTATGGATCTAATATAAACTATCTAAACCTATTTGTAAACAAAAATTAAACTAATTTTCCTTCAGAATTTCTTCTTCTAATTTCATTTCCTTTACGAATCATTATAACTTTACCTTCTGAATTATATTCCCATTCTTGAATTTTATTTTTTTGTTGAATCTTGATAACTCTACCTTCTGAATCATATTCCCAAATTCTATGAGAACCATGAGCATTCTCATAGAGTACCCTTTGACCATTAACATTATATGACCATCGTTTCCAATATCCTGTAGTCATATCGATTGAATATACAAGTTTACCATTTTCATAATATCTTCTAAATTCAGAACTATTAATTTTAAATAAAAGTTTACCATTCTCATCAATAGCAGTATATTCCCATTTTTTATTTGGTTTATATTTAATCATGATAATTATTTCTCCTTTATATTCTTTCTGTTTTTAGATAAGGCCATTCATTGATTGAATATGTAACTTTCTTAATTCCAACAAAATCTAAATAAGCCATACAATGATCACATGGTCTCGCCATTCTAAACTGTCTATCATTATTTAATCTAACTACTAAGATACTCATACCTTTAAGGTTTTGTCTAGCCTTGAGTATAGTAGCAACTTCTGCATGAATTGATGTTGAATGTTTTCTAAACTTTGGATGGTGGTTTTTAACTGATCTTTCTGGTTGATTATAACCAACTGAAATTATTCTCTTCTTATCATAAATAACTGCACCGAGTTTTTGGTGATAAGAAGATTTCAATGCAGCATTAACTGCTTGGGATAGCCATCTATGATTCATGATTATGGTTTATAACTTCAAATCCTTGTATACCTAATTTATTTAATTTAATTTCAACATTTGGTTCTGGTTGTATAATTTCACATACATCTCTACAGGTAAATATCCTTCAACAACCTCAAGATAATCAGATGTTGGTTTATTATGATACTCCAACATCTGGTTTTCACTCTTATATAGTTGTCCGAGTACACCCAAAACCTGATCATCATTAGGATTCTTAGTGTCAAGTTTGTTACTCAATTCAGCAAGAATAACCCTATAAGCTGATATTATTTCCCTATTGGGATTCTTCTTACTATCATTAAAATCATTTTTAAGTTGTTCAAACAATGTTATATTATTCATCTTTATCCTCAAATCCAGTTCTTATCTCAATATCCATACACTCAGAACAAGGTGTTGGTGTATCTCCACCAATATTATTAAATTTGCATTGAGTGCAATTCTTGTCAGTTTTATGCTCAATCAAATCTACAATATATTTATGTTTATCAACACAACCCATATTTGTAAGATCTGGAATTTCCTTAACTCCATCTAGTGATTCCACAACAATATTTGTATCTACATCAAGCCTTAAATTGCTTGATTGTGTATATTCCTTCAACCATTGCATAATTGCATATTCTTCAACTGGACTATCTACACCTACCTTAATTACACCATCTGATGTCATCCGTATTCTCATTTTTTTCTCCTATTGTAAAAAATAACCTATTGCCATTAAAGAACTACACCAAAGTACAAACCAAAACCCATTTTTACATAATTTAATCATATTGTCAATATCTTTTCATCTGGTTTTATTATCATTGCACTCCTCCTTGATTAATAACGCTTTATCTAAAAATATATATTCACAAACTTCATGTGTTGATAGTTCATACCAACCTTTCTTTAAAGCTCTTTTAGGCAAACAATAAAAAACTCTCATAAACCAATTAGGTTTATAGTAATCTTCTGGACTCAAAATAAATTTATTTTCATAATTAGATATCTTTGTTATGTCAAAATTAAATCTACGATCTTGGTTATTATCGTAATGATAAATAAATGTGTGTTTTTTGGCTGTTAATACTACTCTATCATCATAAGACATAATGGTAATATCAGAATAATATTCATCTCCTTTAGTAGGTTTTGAAATTGGTATTAATGTGCCCCTACCATTAGATATTTCTAACATTCCTAATAGATAATTAAATTTCTGTGGATATGTCATTTTTATTCTCTTATCAGTTGAGCTTTAAGATTATCAAAAACTCTCTTCACTGAGTGTTATAGTTTTACCATCAATATCATAAGTATGGTTTATAACTTCAAATCCTTGTATACCTAATTTATTTAATTTAATTTCAACATTTGGTTCTAGTTGTATAATTTCAAATACATCTCTTCTAATAATAACACAATCTGGGCCAGTTTTGAATGTACAATCTGAACCAGTTTTGAATACACAATCTGAACTAGTATCAAATGTACACCATGAACCAGTATCAAGTATACAATATGAACCAGTTTCGAATACACAATCTGAACTAGTTTCGAATACACAATCTGAACCAGTTTCGAATACACAATCTGAATTAGTTGCGAATACACAATATGAACCAGTTTTGAATGTAATATCTTTCATATTATTAAAATCTAATACTAAATGAGATTCATTTGTTGAAAATGTCTTTGTCTTTTCATCCCAAGTATATAGATCTGGACTTAAATGTAAACCATTTTTAGTTACTGAAAAATTCATTTTATTTCTCCTTCATTATCCAACAATTATTATGATCTTTTATGTATTTAGTAAGACAATACATACATACTAAAAATGTATTATCACTTGCTTTACTATATATATCATTCTTTTTATTACATTTTGGACATTCCCAAATATGTTTTGTATATACACATTCTTTTATACTTACAATCATTTTTATTTCTCCTCTAAATTAGAATACCCTTTAGATGATCATTTTCATGTTGAAATATTCGTGCATCAAATCCCTTAAATATTTCAGTTATACATTCTCCATCTGAATTAAAATATGAAGCTCTTACTTTTTTAAACCTTCTTTTCTTTATTGGTTTTTCATCTGGTCTTGACAAACATCCCTCATATCCAGATTTCATTCCACTAAGACCCATAATATTATGTGGATTAATGATAACCCTAAAATCATCATTAGCTTTTATAATAAAAATAGTTGCTTTATATCCTATTTGATTTGCAGCAAGACCAGCACACTTCTCTTTATGCTCATTTGCAGTATCAAGTAGATCTTCAACAATTTCTAAAGCAATATCAAATGATATAGATGAACATTTTTCGGAAAGGAAATCCTGATCTGTTATTATTTCTTTTACTGCCATTTTTTATTTCTCCTTTTTATTTAGTTCGTACTACCCAATGACCATCAACCCATTTACCACCGCCATACTCAGTAACTTTACCTCCACAATTAGTGCATGGATTAACTGGATGCATATCTTCGTATAGACCAATCATACCACAAAATTTACATTTATTAACCTGAACAAAATTATTATTACAATAATGGGGTTTATAATATTGTGGGGCTAAATTTATACCTTCATGTACCTTTATTGTAACTTCCATTTTAATATGATCCTTTTATAATTTCTTCTGGTATATCACAAAGACTTTCATAATCTTCAGGAATATTATTATTATCTTCAATATCTTGTACCATACAGCTTTCACACATAACAGTATTCCATTCATCCATTACAATACCATCATTATCATTACATATTTGACATGTATATTCCATAATAATTTCTCCTTTTAAATTGCCACTTCGGATGCGCCCGAAGTGGACTTATCTTAAAATTTTGGTGGTTGAAAATTTTTTAATATTATCAGCTATTTCACTTGCATATTCAAAATAAATTTCAGGAACTTCCATTTCTGGATTCGGATCTATGAGATCATAAGCATCTTCAGCAAGATTTGACATATTAACATCACCATTAAGGTCAATATGATTTTTTACGATATCATTCATTGTTGCAATTATTTCTTGTTTTTTCATGTTTATTTCTCCTAGATTAAGTTTTTATGTATGTTGTCAACTTCTAGATCTAATATAACACCTCTGTTAGATAATGTAAACAAAAAAGATCATTTATTTTAAAATAAATGATCTTTTTCTAATTTTCATCAATAATAATATTAGCCTTAGCAGTCATATTATCTATATATCATCGTTCTTTTATCTTCTTTCTGGCTTCTATGCAATCTTTTTGGATGTCAGTCATTTTTAACCACCATGAAGGTTCTGATACACTCCAAGGAGTTTCTTTATCAATAATTTCAGATTTTTTAATGAAATCTTCCAATAAATTCAAAAATTCAACTTTACGTTTATTTTGCTCTTTTATTACATAACCATGATCCATATGTATTTCTCCTTAATATCTTAATTTTTAATAACAAATGTTAGGTTAATGAAATCAAACTTTGCTGTAGGTTGATCATAACAAGCATAATGGGACCACTTCTCATCTTCCCATACTGGATAAAATTGATACCATTCAATTAGGGAAGCAATTTGATGAAACTTAAGGATTGAATCTAGTGTCATGTTTATTTCTCCTTGTGTTTGCCTCCCGAAGGAGGCGGGGTTGTGGTTAGTGGTTTATATAAACTGAAAATCCAAGTTCGGTCAGCATTATTCCATTATCCTCATCTTCTTCAATGGAAACAATCACCAAACCCTTTTTGACTAGATTTGTTACTACTCCCTTGACCTGATGCTCAGTTAATCCACTGCATAATGCAAAATCACATGCGTAGTAAAATGTATTAGTGTCAGATGCACATTCTGGACAACCACCTGATATACTATAATGATGTGTTGCGATTGCGCTGAGTACTCTGATTTCTTTATCTGTGTGTTTTGCCATTTTATTCTCTCCTTAGTAGTTAATGTTAGATATAGTATAAAATACTTAGAAGAGATTGTAAACAAAAAAGTGAAATTATTTTAAATATTATCGTCAATAATAATATTAGCCTTAGTAGTCATATTATCTATACTCAATATATTTGAATTTAAAGTAACATTATTATTAAATTTTGAGCATATATCCCTAAATCCTTGATTAATTTTATGATGTATAGAAAGATCCATATTCTCCCATCTTGATTCATCAATATTATTCTCGTCAAGTCTTAATCTTGATCTTTCTAGTCCAACTTCTGCATTTACATCACATAAGAATAAAATATCTGGAATTAGATTATCACAAAATCTCTTATGCATATACATTATTTGATCAGTTGAAAAACCTCTAATAGTACCTTGATATACCAATGTTGATACAACAAATCTATCACAAATAACTATTTTTCCTTCATTTAAAGCAGGTCTAATAAGTTTATGAACTAATTCTGCTCTGGCTGCTGTATATAATAATAGCTCGGTCTGTTTTGATAGATTACACTTATCAGATAGTAATAGTTCTCTTATTTTTAGCCCTTCTTCTGTTGCAGAAGATGGATCATTCACAAATAATGCATCTGGATAAATAGATCTAAGATTATCAACTACACTTGTCTTACCGCTACCTTCTCCGCCACAAAATGTAATAAATTTTCCTTTATTTTCAATACCTTGCATTTATTTTCTCCTAACTTTAATTTTAAGCTCTTTTGGTGGAATAGAATTACATTTAGAGCATAGTACAAAAATAACATTACCTTCTACATATGCTCCTGATATTCCTTCTGTCTTACAAATATTACATTTCATTTTTATTCCCATGGGCCTTTCCAATTGGAGTTGAATAAAATCCAGTTGTTGTTTCCATACTTGCATTATATCCAATACAAACATTCCGAGAGCCAGAACTGAGATTAGGGCCAGAACTAAGATTAGGGCCAGAATTTATACCAATAATATGGTGTTTTGTTTCAGCTGCAGCTTCTACAATAGGAATTTCTATTTTTGAAACTAAAATTGCTGCAGCACCAAAGATTCCAACTTTCATACCTTTCTTTAAAAAATCTCTTCTATTCATTTTTTCTCCTTTTAAAACGGAATAGTATCATCGACATAATCATCATTAGTATCATTTAATTCTTTTATTTTCCAATATACTTCTCTAGTTGCTCTAATATCATATAGACTATTATGGGCCTTTCTAATTTTAACATCAAATGCTTCACAAATAGTTTCTAATTGATAATTGAATAATCTTAATCCATCAAATGCAACAGATTCAGCAATCAATGTATCAAGGTCAATAGAGGGATAAAAAAACCAACTTCCAAAGTATGAATCGCCATTCTTCAAGAAAAACTCTCGTAGGAACTGAATATCAAACTTTACATTTTTTCCAGCTAAAACAAACTTTTCGTTTTTATCATATCTATTAACATATTTAGATAAAAAATCTATGAATAAATCAAATGCTTCAGAATAAGATTTTCTATCTGGATTATTTTTTAAATCATCTATTGTTATATTTTGCTTATCTAATGATGATTTTGAAACTTTACAACCTTTAAATGGTTTAATTAAAATATCAAATTCATTAACAATTTCACCTTCTCTATCTACTAAACATGAAAGTTGAGTTAATCCATGTTTAATAGAATCAAGTCCAGTTGTTTCAGTATCTATCCATAATATATCTACCATAACTATTCTTCTAGTAGCTCCTCATTTACTTCTGAATGTTCACATGGCGGAATGTACTTATTTGGAACATTTGCCCATGTCTCTTCATTTTTAATTAATGTTTTAAGACATACTTGTGGTATATCACCTAAAAACCCATTATATAAACAATTTGTTATACTACAAACTTCCATTTTAAATCTCCTTTAATTTTATCTCCAGAACTCACATTCATCTTTAGAAAAAATTTTAATTTCTTTTTTATGATGATGATTACATTTATCTTGATTAAACCCAGTAGTAAGTTCACATACACAATCATCAAATGGTGTTTTATTACCCGCAGGTGCAAAATAACATCTCTTATCCTCTTCTTTTTTAGGTAAAAAAACATTAACTGCACAATCTTTGGCTTCACATAATTTTTTAAGGCACTTATCTTTTTCTCTGCCTTTTGGAATATTAACATCAACCCATTCAGCCATATGATAAAATTCTTTAGCTACTGTTTGTGCCTTCTCTGGAAGATGTAAGTACTTGAAATATTTAAATATATTACTCATTATGCTTCCCCATAATCTAATCTAGGACGTTCTTCCATCCAATCTATAATATCATTAACATCACAATTTTCTAAATCTGGCATTCGTATTGCCCAAATAAATAATTCTTTATGCTCTGCCATAATTTGTTCCATTTCCATTTTTTATTACTCCTATCATTACGATTTTCTTGATCATTATTATACAAATAAGAAGAATCATCATCGTATGGTGTTGTATTTCCTGTCATTATAATCCATTGATTACTATTTTTTGATGTAGTAGGATATTTTACTTCAAGTGTCATTTACATCTCTTCTATAATAGTTATTTTAATTGGAACCTGAACATATTTTTCATCACTATCACCATCAATAGTTGCCCAAAATAGATAATAGCCCTTTTCTGGATCTGATGTAATCTTACCATCTTTAACATCCCATTCTCTTTCAAAGAAACCAGTTGTAGTAGTAACTTTATAATCTCTATCAATATACTCAATGGCCTTTCTATCTATCTTATTTCCTAAATCACCACATCCACTAAATA
>Ga0208299_1002962_pt1 | contig 11016 bp, 7 predicted proteins | sample 15_taG_FD_184089 | JGI IMG/M metagenome (GOLD analysis project Ga0208299, IMG submission 184089) | Marine viral communities from the Subarctic Pacific Ocean - 15_ETSP_OMZ_AT15312 metaG (SPAdes) (version 2) | ecosystem: Environmental > Aquatic > Marine > Oceanic | place: Pacific Ocean | collected...
CTCTACCACTTGCACTTATTTCACCACTTGAAGTTATTGAATTAAATATTGGTGAACTTGTTGTTCCTAAACCTTGTAACTCTCCAGTACCTGATATAATACCAAGACTTGCAGTGATTGCAGCTATACTAGCTGTTGCAAGAGTAATATTAGTTGTGTTTGTATCAATTTCAGTATCAATTCGACTTACACTAGCTGTTATTGCAGCTATGCTTGCTGTCGCTAATGTCATATTATCGTTAATTGTACTCACACTTGCAGTAATTGCAGCTATACTAGCTGTAGCTAATGTCATATTTGTTTCATTAGATGCAATACTTGCAGTAGCTAAAGTCATATCAGATTCACGGGCGTCGAATCTTGTAGCTATTGAACTTGATAATGCAGTAGATGAACCAGTAATTATTGTACTTGTTGCTGTACCAAATGTAACACCCGTTATATCTCCACTATCGATATCAACATTTGTCATATTCTGGTCATCAAAATCAATAGCACCGGCTGCAGTGAACGCACCGATGTTAGTTGCAGTTAAAGTACCATCTACTGTAGTTGAACCTGTTACTGATAAACTTGAACTTACTGACAATGAACCTGTAAATGAGTGGTGGTCATCAGTTGCATCACCAAAAGTATTTGAACCTGAAGAAACTGCTATTGAAGATGATACATATGTTGTATGAACCTCAACTGCAGTAATCGTTCCTGTAACATCTAAATCACTATCTATTGTAACATCACCTGCAAAATTACTTGTTCCATCAATATCTAAATTACCAGTTCCATAAATATTACCACTTGCACTTACATCTGCACTTGCTGTTACTGAATTAAATAATGGTGAACTTGTTGTTCCTAAACCTTGTAACTCTCCAGTACCTGATATAGTACTAAGACTTGAAGTTATTGCTGCAATACTTGCTGTTGCTAAAGTAATATCATCATTTATTCTACTAACACTTGATGTGATTGCAGCTATGCTTGCTGTCGCTAATGAACTTTCAGTATCTAATCTACTAATACTTGCAGTAATTGCCGCTATACTTGCGGTTGCTAATGTAGTTTCAGTTGAAGATATATTACCCGCTTTAAGTGTACCAGTTACTAACATACTTGATGCTGAAACTTGACCATCTATATCAAGGCCAGATTTTAGTGTATCTCCTACATATTGATATACAGTCATATAACAATATTCACTATCACTTGGGTCTACACTAGCGTTCATAAATTGAACTACACCAGTTTTATAATCAAACTGATAATCATTTGTAGAAACTATATCACCGGAACTTAAAGAACTTGTTTCTTCACTTGAAGCTACATCTGATGATTTATATAATACTGCTAGATAACCTGGTGTAGTGTCTTCTGTAGTTGCGTTTGCTAATGCAGATGTTCCATACTTTGGTGATATAAAATCAGTTTGTTGATTATCATTGATTAACTGAGCACCAACTCCACTACTACTTCCAGATGGATTTAAAAAGAACCAAACTTCATTATTAACATTTGATTTTGTTAATTGATGTCTGTACCAATATTTTGCTACTGATTGATTCTCTTTGGTAAAAGTTAGATTTTTTTGAGAACTTCCACTATAAGGTAAACTTGAAGAAGGAATCAAATGAGCTCTTGTATATATCTCTTCAGCTCTTAAATCAAGGACATTAGTAAACGATTCTTGAGCAGTCGTATAAGTATTATGTGTATACCGTCTTGACGCTAAGAGTCTACTTGACTTTGAACCTGAATCTATTAATCCCATTATATTCCCTAACTAAAAGTTAATGTGATATCATCTATTGGTGTTGGGTCACCAGTATATCTAACTATCACGTATAGCTCGTTATCATTACTATCTAAATACATTCCATCAGCATTTCTCATTGGAACTGTATATGTACCACTCCCTACACTACCACCAGTATTTCCATATAAACTGATTGCATCTGAGAATGGATTTAAATGAAAATCTGTTTGGTGTGCTACACTACTTGATATTGAGTTAGCTGTAGTTTCAGATGGGTCGTATATTCTCGATACACTTAATTCATCTGATGCACCACTTCCACTTGCAGAACTCTTAAAGAGTAATGCACACGCAACACTATCATCCGTTGTAGCTTTCCAGTTAACTAATGTTGTACTATTAAGATTAACTGTCATACTTGTTTTAGTTCCACTTGTTTGAAATCTTCGTATATAATATTTGTAAGAACCACTACCATAATCTGTCGGATACCAATATCCATAACTACCACCTGGTTCTACTAAATAACCTGGTTTCACTTGTAAATCTTGTTCACCTAAAAATGGTCTACTAACATCATAAGTTGTATCCCAAGCATCACCATTAAATGCAACTACATTATTATTTAATTGTATTCTAAACTCTTCACCTGTAAATACTTCTGTTGTTCCTGTTAAATCACCACCATCATATCCTTGAACTCTCTGATAAACTGCCAAAGAACCACTTGTTTGAGGTTGACCAAAAGAACTAGCTGTATGATATAAATATGTATATGTCGCTAATGTAGATTGACTTGATGCTCTATTTCTTCCTCGTACACCAACTGTAAATGTAGAATCACTAACTCCAGATTGGTTGATGTTTTCTCCAGTAGTACCACTTAATGTGTATAATGCTTTATGATTATAAACATCATCTTTATATGGTACTGTTGAAGTAGCTCTTACTGTCGCTGAAGAACCAGAACCGTCGTATACAGCATTTGCTGTTGATATTGTTCCACCACTTGTACTTAAATCATCAATTATTGAACCTGCTACTGAACCAACACCAACTGAACCTATAGTATCATCTACTAATGTAGTTGATGCTGCATACATTGGATTAAATAATCCGTGAACGGATGCACTTAATTGATATGTAGCTCCGATTAAATAAGGGGCTCCACTTAAACTTCTTGATGTTGCACTTAAATAACTTTGTGTTACTGAAGTTATTCCTAAACTATTACTTCCAATATCACTTTCTATTTGGTCTACTGGTGCCCAAAAGTTAGTTTTTGTTGTTCCATTGACAAACGTATAAAGTCCTGAACCAGTTGCTATTCCAACTTTTAAACCGTGTATACTATAATAACCACTTGAAGATACACTTGTAAAATCAGTTGCAGATGCTCCATATTTTCGTGTCAAAGAACCTGTCATTAAAGTTCCACCCACATCTACAAATTTTCCGTCTTGATATGCTGCAGGTATAACTGCTGGTTGTGATGTTTGTATTTTTGCTAATGTTACACCGTTAGTGGTACCAAAATCAGTTGCAGCTAAATCTAAACTTGATTGTGTAGTAAATGTATTTGATGCTGCTGTTGGTGTAGCGACACTTCCTGTATCACTAAATGATTGTGTTGCTATAACTTTAACATCAAATCGAGTAGCTGCACCACTTGTTAACCCACCTAAACCAAATAACTCACTATCTGCAGATGAACTTACAGTACCTGTACCTGTTGAATTAGAATCAAAATCTACATAATATGTTGGTCCATTATCGTGATATACAGAAATACCACTAAAAATTGTTGTCCCTGCAGCTACCCATTGTTTAGTAACTAAATATTTTAAAGTAGCATTAGTACTATCATAACTTTGAGGTAAATATCCATCACAACTATCAGTACTACCTAAACTATTATTATTTGTATCTACACTACCAAAAGTTAATGTATTTGCTGAAGCGTCAGCTACATCAAGTGAATGACTTAAAACACCTGACATAAATCTTAAAATTTCTGAAACGTGGGTTGTATTGTCAAAGTTATTAAAATAACTTCCTCCTAAATTATGTCCCCATAAATTTGATGTGGGATGTCCGTTAGTAATATTAGTTGTCGTTATAGTTGTAGAACCTGTTACTACATTTGTAGCAGTAAGTGAACCAGAAAAATTAGTACTTCCTGTAACTTCGTGTGCGTTATCAGATTTTAATCTTAACTTTACATCGGAATCAGTTTGTCCATCTATTCTAAAAAGTATTGTACTATCACTTCCATCACCATCAATATCTGCAGACATTGTAAGATGTGTATTTTTAGTGTTTATATCACCAGCTGGTATCCAATTAGAACCGTCAAATAGTTTTAACAAACCATCAGTTGTATTAAAATACATCATTCCTTCTTCAGTTGAACTTAATCCAGTAGGGTCAGCTGAAGATGATGGTAACAACATACCACCTTTTGAACCCATTAATACAGTTAAAGATGCAGAAGGATGTGGAGTTGCAGAACCAGAAAAAGTACCTATGACTACTTGGTCACTAAGTATTGTCTGAGATGAACCCGAAAGGGTAAATGAACCGGTAAATCTAGGATTTAACTGTTTGCTGTCTAATAAAGCCATACTCTATCTCTTTTTGTTTCCTATCTTCCCACCACGAGGTTATAGATTTAGAAATTTTCTTTTTATGTTCAACTGTTTTAGGTTGTTTCATTTTTTCAATAGTTTCCACTGTAAGTTTTCTGTCCATTTGGGCACAAGATTTACATACTGAATTGTTACCAACCGCTCTATCGAATGTATCTTTTCTTGTATAGTATATTATTCTACTACAATCTGGACACTTACGATTTTTTCTATCTTTCCAATGACGTTTTCTCATATTAATAAATATCAATTTATGGTAAAAGAAAAGTGAAAGTAAATAAATAAATTTATATTATTTATATAAAGTCCAAGTAGCTCCGTCAACTGTACCATCATTACCCCCACCACTTGAATCAACTACTGTATCACCTCTACCTTCATTCATTTTCCAGTAACCTTGTAACTCAGGTTCATCAGATAAATCGAAAGGAATACCATTATTGTAGTATGCAGTAGCATTACCTGTTTTATCTCCTCCAAATACTGCAAACTCTCTAAAACTACCTGAAAAATGATGACCAGCATTAGTTGAATTATTTTTATATGCACCAATGGTTAGTCCTTGATTTCCTGTACCTAAAGTTCCAGTTTCTCTTACTAAATTTATATCTATCAATACCCCATCTACATATAATTTAGAATCTGATAAGACCTGTGGTTGATTATATACCATCCAATGATGCCATTCACCATCATCTTGTGCAGAAGTATCATCCCAATATATATACCAATTATTTGCATACCACATTATAGGTCTACCACTACTAAAATTTGTAGTGAAAGCCTTTTTGTTACCACCAAAACCAAATACAGAATAATTTCTAGAGGTTTGATTTGATTTCATCCACCACGAATAGGTTACAGGTACAGGTGTTTCACTACTTGAAAAAGCAGTTTCAACTTCATCATTACTACCATCAAAGTCAAGATAATATTGATTGTCAAATTTTCCCCACGCAACAATCTCATCTGAACCTTGTAAATCATATCCAATACTATCAGTATCAACTTTTAATAAAAATACAGAACCACTTTGTTCTATATTCAATGCATCTGTTTCCATCATTGCACCGTTAATAAAAAACAGAAAATCTTCTTTAGAAGTACTTGTAAACCCACTTGGTGCCGATGCTGTAGTTGCTGTAAAACTTGATGTACTAACACTTACAAAACTACCTGTATGTGCAAAGCTTTTTCGTTGATAATTTTGAAAAGTTTTTCGTTCACCTAAAAGATAAGTTCTTACTGCATTTTCTGTTATGACATTTGTTGTACCTTCATCTGCTAAAGTAGTATCATCTGATATTTCATTAATTTCATAATAGTTTAGATTCAATGAACCTGAAGTTAAAAGACTTCCTGTAAATTCTTGTTTATCATCTATAGTATCACCAAATCGTGTACTACCACTTTCAAATAAAGTAAGTGATTGTGTTAATTGACTTTCTATTTTTTCAGCAGTTAATATACCACCGATTGTTAATTTATATGTACCTGGTAATGTTAAATTTTCTGTAACTGTTAAATTACCGGTTTGTGTAAATGAACCTGTAATTGTATCATTATATATACGTAAACTTCCATTATCTATTATAACAGGAGCAGTTAGTTGATTAAATTGTACGTTAGAACCAGAACCTACATCTTGGCCTATTGCAAAATTTACAGCTGTTCTTGTATCTACAGATAGTTCTTGACCAGTTCTATCAATGTCAAGACCTGTTCCGTTTACAAATATTATTGGATTACTAAGTTTAAAAGTTGGCACCTTTAAATCTCCTATGAATTAAATTTACCGACACCTAAGATTTCATCATCTCCTTCTAATTCATATCCAATACTATTATTATCTACTATTAATAAAAGTGATGAACCCGCCTGTTGAATTTCTATAGCGTCGTGTTCCATATATTGACCATTAATAAAGAATATAAAATCATTCTCTGTTGTTGAAGTCATACCAGTTGGAGCTGAAGCAGTAACCGCAGTAAAACTAGCAGTTGCGGGTACTGTAATTGAACTTGAAGTTTTTACATAATGTTTTCTTAAATATGTTTGTTGGTCGTCTGTTTGATTATCTACATAAGTTTTTACTGCATTTTCTGTAACTAAGGCTGATGCATTACTATCTGCTAATGTAGTGTCATTTGAAATTTCTGATACTGATACTGCTGTATTATTTAAACTAAATGAACCAGTTAATAATAAACTACCTGTAAAATGATGAGTATCATCAAGTGTATCACCGAATTGAGTTGAACCGCTCGCATATATTATTGAACCACTAACAAATTCTGTATGGAATTCTTGAGCCGTTACTATACCACCTATTGTAGCATTTCCATCTATTGTTAAATCTCCTGTTGTAGTTACTGAACCTGTAACATTTATATCACCAGTAATAGTACTGTTATCATATGTTACGTCATCAAATACAAGTGAACTTGCAGATACTTGAGCGAAAGTTACGTTATCTGACGTACCTACTGCTTGACCAATTGCAATAATTTGTTCTAATCTTGAACTACCATCAAATTCAATTCCATCTCTTGATAAAGTAACACCAGTACCAGCATTTAATACTAACGGATATGTTAGTGATATACCAAGTGTATCACTTGGTGAACCCCCTCCACCTGTTGAAGCTTCACTTGATAAGTCTTCTAAAAATTGTCCTGCTTTACCTGTAACATTAGTTATAGATGTATCAGCATCCATACCAAAAACAACTTTTTTAGGTGTTATATATTTTTGTGTTGTTGAACGATGGTCAAAATTTCCTTCAGGTAATAAATAACCTCTTAATGTAACTGTAAAATTAGTTTTAACTAATCTTTCAGCCTCAGCAACTTCTGTAGCATCAGTAAAACTATCTATACTTGTTCTAAATCTTAATTTATCAGGGTCACCCCAATAAGCACCATCTGAATATACAACTCTTTCAACAATCTTATTCATTTGTTCGATATAAGTTGTCCAAATAATAAAATCATAACTTAAAGTTACATAATCTGGAAATGTTACATTATAATATTCTTTTTGTGGTAATATTCCAATCTGAGTTGAAAAATTATCATATCGATTTACATTTGAAAATTTCTTTTCAAAAGTATAAAACATATGTGGATTATTAGCATCTAATTTATCCTGAGGAACCATTTCATCTTTTTCAATAGATGTTCTACGATATGCTATAACTGGTGTAATTGTTTGTCTTTTTTTATCTTTCATAAAACCATCACGTTGAATAGCTTTCCAACGTTCAGGAGACGCATACATAATAGGAACTTTTACATTTTCACCGTTATCTTCTACTGATGGTTTGATTACATTTTCAAAATAAAATACAATAGCAGTATCTATATCCATCAACGTTACTGATGGATTTTTTACATCATCATTTGAACGTGATAATATCTGTCCTCGATTTAAAACTCTCTTTTTCCGAGGTAATGGTTTATTTCCTGTTCCACCTGTTTTTATACTTACAGCCATTATATACTTCTCACTCTTTCAATATTAAGGTTAGATATTCTTACTAAGAATGTATCACATACAACTGAATGATTATTACCTGTTTGACCACCTACTAATTGATTTTCACTTATAGAAGAAACTTCCCAATATCCACTATTCCAGTCAATTATATCACCTATTTCAACTACATAACTAATATCAACTAAAGATTGTCGTAAAAATGAAAATATTCCACTTTGTTGTAAGTCTGGTCCAAATTCATCTGTAGTTGTGGTTTGGTCTTCTGCCGCAACCAAACACGTGATTTGTACACCAGGTTTATATACTTTACCACTTGCAGTTTCACCGTAAAGATTTACTTCTGTATCATAAGCAGATACTTTATAAATAATTACTGGTTGATAAATTATACCATCTTTGTTGGAATTTAAATCACCTACTAGTTCTTTATTAAATTTATCAAAAGTGTCTATGTCTTTTTGTGGGTAAAAACGACTTCCCATATGATTATCCTATGTAAATTGGGTAAGGTACTTTATTTAACTTTTCTTGTAGAAACTCAGCCTCATCTTTATCAGCTTCTAACATTGCTCTTCTACTTGTTTGTTCTAACATTTCTCTAAGTTGAGTTACTAATACTTCCTTTTCAGCTGAAGCTTCTGCCCGTAAAGTATCACCATCTAATGTTGTATCAGCATTAGGTATTGGTATTGCAGCATATTTAGAACGAATCATACCTAATAACTCTTTAGTTAGAGCTAGTCCATATTTTCTAATCCATTGTCTACCAACATCATTTATAAATTGATATTGCATATTATCATAAGGTACATTTGAGTAATCTGATACTACGTTTGCACTTCCACTATATTCAGTAATCAATGGATTGTCTCTATCTGAAGTGTCTACATAATCAAACCATAAGGTATAATTTGAGTCAGGATTTGGAAATACTCTTAATTTATTATTCACAAGTGAAAAAGAATACGCTGATTTTCGTATAGAATCATTCAATTCTATAGCTTGTACTCTTAATAAATCTTCAAATATTGGCATTAATGTAAAAGATACAGCTGGTGAATAACCACCAAAACCAAATCCTTGAACCATATTTATTGTACCGTAACCTGTGGTTGCGTATGGGTCAAAGAATCTTTGCATCGCTGGACTTCCTTCATAATATACTCTTTTTACTTCTATTGAACCACTTCCAGTTCCGTCAACAAATAAATCATTTATATCGTATTCCTGTGAACCACTTTTTATAGATAATGAACCTTTTTTCCAATCTACATCACCCCCGACACCAGCTTCTGTACCGTATTGTTTAGATAAAAATACACTTCTACCCATAGTTGGTGTAACTCTTTTATGAGTAACACTTGAACCTGTTGGTTGTCCAGTTAAATGTAATAAATTATCTTTTATATTAAATTGATTAACTTGTGCAGAATATTCAGATACTGCCTCTTCAAAACAAGCGTAAAATTGTGCAGCCTGTAATTCAACTGACATTATAGGATAACCAAGTCTCCTACCTGCCCACGTAGAAAATTTATCTACATCTGACGAAAATTCATTATCTGCATCATAGAATCCCCAAGGTGTATCACCCTCTGTAAATGAACTACTTCCTGGCCATATTGGTTCTTGTGCCATTATTTTCTCCTAAACTATAATTTTTTATGCTGAAGCAACATATACTTCAACATCTACTGCATTACTACCTGGTTGAACCACTAAACTATCTAAATCTACAAGGTCTGTAACTAAATTAGCGTTAAATGAACCAGATGCGACTGCACCTATACCATCGTGTGGCGAACCCAACATAAAACTTTTACCAGATTCTACTAAAAGACTGGTTGAAGTATCAGCACCTGAATCATCTTCACCGACTTCCACTTGTAAACTTAAAGTTAAACTATTAGAACTATCTAAATTAGTAACTCTAACATATTTTACATCTTGAACATCTAATGCTGAATCAAAAGTAGCAGTACCACTTGCATTACCAACAGAACTTCTAAATCTTGCGATAGTAGTTTCACTGCCAGAAGGACAAGTAACTATTCTTTTAAATACTTCATCAATATCTGAAATCGTTAAAGTATTTTTAGCACCCTGGTCATAACCATTTAAAGTCAACTCTTCTCTGATTGTTACTTTTAAGTCTGCCATTATTTTCTCCTAAATTACGAACTTTTATTCATTAATAAATATAAAGAACTTGAAGAAACAAAAAAAGGGAGACCGAAATCTCCCTTTTTTATAGTTGTACCTTAGTACGATTCAATCATTACTGTTTATTAAACATAGTTTACGTCAGCAACAATAACTTTACCGTAGAATTCAGGTCTGACAATCTTCTTAGCGTATCTTGTCATTACACCTTTTCTAGGAGTAAAGTTTTTAGGGTCGTACACAAGTGGTGTCATTATTAACGGTACATAAGGAGCATATACAGCGCCAGTTTCAAGGAAATTACTTCCTCTGAAACCTACGAGAATTACATTCTCAAACTGATATGGGTTCTTATATACAGTATAACGGTTATTTAACATACCCGCTTTTTGTACACCCATTGCATAAGATTTATTTGTTGAATCACCATCAGATGAAGTTGAATATCCAGGAATTGATTCAAGGACTGTTGCAACTTCAGGTGAAACTACTATCCAATTTGCACCACCACGTAGTGTTTTCTGATGAATTGCATTGGAAACAGACTGTATCTTGTTACCAAGAGTCTGGAACCAATCACCTTTAGTGTATGCATTAGATTCACCACTTGATTGTGCGAAGTTAGAATTTAATGAATCATATTCATATCCAACTCTTGCACTCCAACGTTCTGTTTTAGCTGCTGCGTTTAGACGAAGCATATCAAGGATTTCAAGATCGATTTCCATTGATACATACTCACTAAGTAGTGAAGTAAGTTCTGCTTCAGCATCAACACTATGATAAGCGTTAAGGTCTTGAGCAAGCTCAGGAGTCCATACAGCTTTCAATTTACGTGTTTTAGCAACGATAGCAACTGAACGCATTGAGATGTCTAATTCAGGTATACCAACATCAGTTTCAGGATTTGAAGACAATCCACTGGATGCTTCAAAATCACCTCTTGATGTATCA
>Ga0208299_1002963_pt1 | contig 11010 bp, 17 predicted proteins | sample 15_taG_FD_184089 | JGI IMG/M metagenome (GOLD analysis project Ga0208299, IMG submission 184089) | Marine viral communities from the Subarctic Pacific Ocean - 15_ETSP_OMZ_AT15312 metaG (SPAdes) (version 2) | ecosystem: Environmental > Aquatic > Marine > Oceanic | place: Pacific Ocean | collected...
TCACTCATACGGGGAGCATCCCAGCCATGCTTATCATCTAATGATTCTAATACTGTATAGATAACTTCTTTTCTTTCATCTATATAAATTATTTCTTTAAACGCTGTATTAACGGTATCTATAATATCTAACAGTCGTTGTCCATCTTCCATCCAACCAAATCCACCTTCGGCAATATCTTTTGCAATCTGTTCAATATTTTCCATTTTTATCCTTTATTAGTTAGCTGGAGCTTCGCCTCCAGTTACCGTGATAGGTTCAATAATACTAGAAAGAATCTGTGTGAATTTCGCCATACCTTCAGCCGGTTCGTTTTGCTTAGCTTTAACATTGATATGGTATTTTGCGCTTTGATCTGAACTGCGTTGTGTGTCTTTGCTACTAGAGACAGTACCACTTGTTTTGTTTTCTGTCTGTACGGAAGTAGAGGCTGAACCCTTCACACCCCAAAAACCAAACGACACTTCAGCCTTAGTATCAGTTCCAACAGAAGAAGAGCTTGTGCTTTCGCTACTATCTTTAGTAGACGAACTTTCACTTGTCTTAACTTCCATCATAAAGTCAATTTCCATAGTATCCAAACTAAAGTTAGGAATAGTTACTAGAGGGAGTAAAGGCATCTGCACCTTTTGACTTAGATTAGCCATCGTTCCATCGGGCTTATTAGCCAACCTATCCAGATCAATGTCTAACAACTTCGCTTTTCTTGAATTATCTTTTCCGTCACTCTCTTCAAACGCTAAAGCCTCAACAAAATCCAAAGTAACTTGGGCTAATGCTGCTTGACCCTTTGCTGCTGAAAGGAGTGGATCTAAAATTAAACTCTCAATCGGTAAACCTACAAATGCGTCTGCAATCGCCATTGTTTTTCTCCTAGGTTGGAATAAACTTAATTAAATTATCTTTTATACGAGCCAACCCTTCGGGTGGGTCAGACCCTTTAAATTTAACTCTAATGGTAGCAAGCTCTTTGCCACCCTCTCTATTACTAAAATCTGTGATAATCTTTCTTATTTTACCCTGTTTTTGGGCCTTAGTATCCTTCTCATCCTCACTACCAGAAAGTTTAACCTTCATTTCGACTTCTACTTCATCAATCAGAATGCCTTGGTGTGGCACCAAAGTAATTGCTGGTATTCGCACTTCTCTTAACTCACCATTCTTACCAGGAAGTTTTGCAACAATCATTTTAGGTGTACCATCTTTTTCAAAGTAATCTTCTACAATTTCGCCTAAATAGTGTTGTTCTATTGTATTTTGGCTTTCTGTAACGGCACTGTATATACTTTGAAAAATTCCCTCTAATGCACTATCGTTCATGTAACCTTATCCTCAAAAAAAACTTCGTGTAAGGAAAAATTGGGGCCGCCCGGATTTTGGAAATCGGGCTTTTTGCCTCTTTACCTTGAAAACGAAAAATGGTGGAGGTGATGAGATTTGCACTCATGTGTTGTCTATGTAAGCGAGTTAAGGATATACAAGTTTAGCAAGTGGCCGGAACTACTAGCCTAACAACGCTTCTTTCTAAATAACTATTATTTGACTATGAAAGAATAAGTTGTTGTCAAACAATAGGCTCACACCCTAAGCTGCGAGCTTATATTCTGTCGTGTTTTCGGCAGTTAATATTGTGTATACACTTTTTAGAGAGTTAGTATACTTTCTCTCACTTGCCTTAGTCTAGCCTTCATACCAGTCGATCCTAAGTCACCCCCATTAACCTTTAATTAATCTCTTTCCTTTATTTTTCTTCCAATCATTTTCACTCACTAAACTACCTGTACCATTACAATTAGGGCAAATATCCACTTTAGTAGAATTATTAACAGGGGTTCTTATTACTTTTTCCCCCTTACAGGTAGTACAGATTAATCTATCATTCATTTTACTTTACCTTATATAGCCCTCTAGCTCTACCCTTCTTGGTTGTTTTAGTAGCTTTCTTTGTAATACGAGCTTGTTTACCCTTACGCTTAATAGCAGACTTACGTGCAATTCTTTTTGCTTGGGATGGCTTAATTTTTCTTAAATGAAGAGGTAACTTCTTCTTTCTCTTCTTCACAACAACTAGCTTGCCACCCTTCTTACGTAAACGCTTTTTAAAGCCACCGGCGCCTGGCAACATATCTTCAGTTATTTCATTTTCTACTTCTTCATCTTCTGCTAACTCTGGCGCTGCTGCTAATACCTTTCTAAAAACATTTGAAGAAGACTCTGTTATAATTTTAGCTAGCTCTTCTTCAACTATTTCTCTTACCACTTTTATAAATTCTGCTTTTGTAGCCACTTATTCTCTCCATTACATACTATTTAATATCTTTATAAAATCCTCAACAGGATCACCTCTCAACACAATACAATACTGCTTATTCATTCGGGCATAATAATAACCCCATTCATAAGGCTCATAATTCTCACTCATTAAATCTTCAATCTTATCTTCACCTACCGCTTGAGGCACAACAGCAATATGTTGGTTAGGAGCATCAGCGATTTTCCAACCGCCAACGCTACACTCACCACTATAACTTACTTCAAAGGTGTCGCCAGATATATGTATTGTTTCACTCACCAGAATAATCCACGTATTGTGCTATCATATTTATTTGAGCCTCCTTAAAATCTTCGGCTTTCTCTAGATAAAACGATAGTCTATCTTCACAGTTCTTGTTAATATCATAAATATCATCCGAATATGCTTTAAGGTTAGCTGCTCTCTTTTTCCCTTCCTCAAAATTTTCTACCCAATGGCTAATAGCTCGTATCCAAGGACCAGGAGTAGCAGTAGTAATAGCAAAATTCTTATGCTTAACTCTATCGGGAGCAGCTTTCCAAAAATCCTTATATCCACCATATTCAGAAAAAACAGGAATGGCTCCGTAATGTAGTGCCTCAATAATTTTAATCTCGCTCTTACAAGACGAAAACGCACTATGCTCAACATAAGCTAAACTAATATCAAACAAGGCATTGAACTTTGCATACTCTTCCAATGGCAATGCATCAAACAATTGGATTCTATTGGGGTCTATGTCACTATAAATTTCTTTGATTCTATTTTTATACAACATAGATTCATCTTCAATCTCTACTTCCTTAAACTGTTTGTTACCCTTCTCGTCTTCTGTAATTTCTACATGACTATCTTTCAACGCCATACCAGCAAGAACAAAATGAGTATTAGGATACTTATCATGTATCTCTTTTATGATTTTATGCATTCTACGAATGTCTTCAAAGTGAGAGGTAAGACCTGCCCAACCGATAATAATCTTATCATCTGTAGGAAACCATTGAGGCAGCATTTCTTTCCTCACTTCAGTCTTATCAAGATTCCATTGAGGCAAATCCCAATCAAACTGATTACGAAAGATTTCTACATTATTATTAAAATTACCAAAGGTTCTCTTTAACTTTTCTGTAGTAGTAGTAATAAAGTCAGAATGTTTCAAAGATTGGATAGACATTTTATCCTTACCACTCTCAATCCATAGCTCTTTCATTGGATGAGTATCTGGTAAGTTAAACTCATTATCGTCTGCATCATGTATAATCAATGGCCTTCTTTCTGTACGAGGCCACATTCGTGCAACAGATAGAAAATGAGAATGAAGATTACCACACCTATGCATAATAATAAGGTCAGCAATCTTCATATGATTGGGTTGGAGATTTTCAGTATAAAGATAATTTGCTTCTTCTGGAAAAGCTTTCCATAGTGCCTTCATTGGTTCAAACAATCTAAAATAACTGGTTCCCGTTTCGGATGGTGTACTAAAAACAATAGTCTTTTTAGTCATATCCAAATCTTCGGGTTGTGTAAAATAATTCTTTATCTCTTCTCGTTCTTCACTGTTCTTGTATTGCGCCTTCTGCAATAATTCTTCACGCATAAAACCTCCTATTATTTTTTATTATACAGGCTCCGGACTAAATGCAGCAAGCGCCGCAGCCTTATTCATTTTTAAACTATATACACCTTCTACAGTATACATAATTGTACGTTGACCATTAGCATTAGGGCCGGCAGACGTATACATTCCCGGATTAACATCTATGGAAACACGATCAATCACAGGTTTAAACCCATAATTCTTTAATTCCGTACCGATAAGTTGAGCGAGATTATCCATCTCATCGCCCATCGTTATAGCAACTTGTTCATAAGTTTGAGGATCAGCAGCCAAACTAGTTTTTAAACTTACAGTTAGTGGCCCTTCTTGTTCATCTGTCCACGCACCAAACTTAACATCCATCTCTGGAACTCTTGCAATAAAGTTTTCAATCACTTCAATAGGGTTCCATGTACGAGTAGGTACATTTCTATTGGGCGATACAACATAAACTTCGGGGTTGGCCATCATCATCTTAAAATCTCCAAATTATTATTCTTTATTTTTTACTTCACCAGCTTTGTTATCTAACTTTTCCTTTAGCTGATCTACATGGGCGTTATACTTTAAATAACAAGTTTCACACATACCATATTGTTCATAAAACATTTCATCCCAATTCCTCATAAATATTCCACACTTTTTACCGGTGTCAGGATCTTCTACGGTACAAAATGTTGGAATACGAGGCGAATACTTTTCATCTTTTTTTGTTCTATCATTAGTCTTCCACAACTTTACCTGTTTAGTAGGTAAAAAATCACTAGGAACCTCAGACATTTAGACCTTCTTTCTTAATTAGTAAACCCTTGATACTGCGCGCCAAAAACATAACCACTTAATGTGGCGTTTAATTCAGAAGCGTGAGTAAGTCTGATCCATCTCCACGATCCCGATCCAACATAAGCATCACCACTATCTATCTCTGCGCCACCAGGCATATCAACCCAATTAGCGGCGAAGTCAGCAGCGCTTGCTGAAGACTCTTTCAAAGGATCATCAAACGGACCAATAGCCCCTCTATTAATTAAAACATTAAGTTGACTTTCATTACCTAAAGCTTGGGGATGAACAGCGTGATGAGCCTTATCGGGACTTATAGAATTAGCATTGTTTACTTGCACTTTAATTCCGCTTTGTACACCACTCCCATCTTTAAGAATGATGCTAAAATTTTGGCCGCCTACATAAACAGGCAATGTTCTACTATCATTGTCAGTGGTGCCGTCACTGCCGGACTCACCAACCTTCTTTAATACAATTGATTCAAAAGATGCAATAGGCATTAGTGTACTCCTACTCAGTTAAAAAAAATATTGTCTCATATAAATATAGTTTAGTTTCTTTTAATTGCGAGGGTTGTCGTAATCAATATAAGTAATAGTTAAAATGTTTCCATCCAATAACCACTGAGCTAATGATGAATATATTCTTTTATACGCATTGACAGACGCACCAATGAAGCCATCCTTAGTAATATTTTGAGTAGAACTATCAGCTACCAACAAACACCCCATTGTATGTTCATCATTGTTACCGGTATGAATAAGAATGTATTCAAAACCAGGCACATCCTGCACGTGCAACATTCCCTTATGGAAATCAGCACCAAACTTATTTAGATAACGATTATGAAAGCCACCCTCTGTGCGAAGCTTAACATCATAAGTACCTTCAGGAATACGAGTCTCAGCACTTATTTTTTCTTCTCTAAATTCATCTTCCAAAGTATAGGCAAGAAACTCTCTACCCTCTGGACCATTCTCAGAAAGTATTCCAAGAGTGCTATCAGCACCAGAGCTGTATCTTAATACCTCTATGTTTCTTTCATCATCTCGCACAATATCTATGTTTTTCCCTACTTGAAAAAAATTCATACAATAGCCTCTTCTCTTATATATGTCTCAGTATCTACTTTATATTTTTCTGCTTCATAAATTTTTGTTCTTATACCCGATGAACTATAATCGTGAAACCTGTTTATATAGTAAAACTCTTTACACAAAAATCTTCCAGTTATTTTCTTTTTCATTTCTGGTGTATTATAATCCGAACCAAGAAAACGTATATCGGGGTTATAAAAACTTAATAAATTAGTAAGCTCACTTTCATTACTATATGGGGCTATCTCATCTATATATCTGATGGATTTTAATACAAGAAACCTCTCATTTAAACTCATTATGGGACTATTTTTATCTTGCCTTTCCCATACTGGATTCTCATGCAAACCTGCCACTAAATAGTTACAATTGTCTTTACATTCCTTTAACATCAGAACGTAACCAGGGTGCATAATATCAAACGTACTTGCTATAAAACCTGTCTTAGCTTCCATCATCATTCCTTTTTATTATATACTCTAAATACCAATGCGCTTTCTTTATATCCTCAATATAGTTCTCTTTATGTTTGGCTCTTAAAATGTATTTTAAAGCGTTACCTAAACAAAACCCTTCTGTAAAACCTGCGTCATCAATAACATCCATTACTTCATACTTACCACTATTATAGTGATCGGGGTGGTTAACTTTTTCTTTCACCTATCCTCCAATTACCTTAATAAAAAGTTAATAAATAAATCATCTATGTTTTTATTCTTATTTGGGGGTGATCCAATCTTCATTACATTAACCTTTGGTACTTCTTTTTTTGGCTTCGTTAAATATAAAATATCTTGACTCAGGCAAAATGAAGCTATTACTGCAAAAACAATTTTACCTAACCATCTCACCTCTTTTCTCCTTTCTTATTCAATTAAAGTTTTTTTCACATCACCCCATGTTTGCTTTACTATATAAATAGGGGGTGTTGGTGGTATCTCTTGACTTCGTGATACGACAACCTTCGCCGGTGGTTGTGGTGGAGCTTGATTGCTAAAACCATCATAAAACAAAGTATCTGCGTGTGTTGCATGAACCCAATACCCATACCCTGGAATCAACCAATCTCGCTCTGCAAGTAAATCTCTATATTGGTGTTGGTAATTATCCCAACCCCAAATAGAATTAATAGACGGATGAGAGGCTACTAACAACAATGGGTTGATTTCTTTTTCCAAAGAAGCTATAAGATTCCACCCCTCATATAAAAGATGTACTCTCGCGAGAGGTCTTATACCTTCTTGTATAAGTGGTGCTGAGTCAAAAGATTTCATCCAAAAACCTTCACCCATTATAAAACTATCCGCTATAGAATATCCATTTTGACTATAATAAAAAACTCTGTTATTCAAAGCCGCATACATTATAGCATCATACCCACTACTAACAATACTATCATTAGCTACGTGAGGCTGTAAGCTGAAACCAAGAAGATTCCAACCTTCATACATTATAGGGACGATAACTCTAACATCATCATGTTCACCATGAGCAGAAATGCTCGTAAATAAAAGTGTAAGAATTATTATTATTTTTTTCATTTCACTTCTGTTTTACTGGATCACTCTTCCCTTTTATCTTTTCAATACTTCTGCCGGCAAAGTACGCACCGTATACTGTAAGCAACAGAGTTTGATAAATAGGCTTATAAGCATCGCCTATGGTAAACTCACCTACATTTCCATCGGTAATTGAAAGTAAGGCAAACACAGCAGTTAGAAAAATCAGTGCAAGAGGTCTAATATTTGCAGCAAGCCAATTACCACTTTTAGTATCTGCCTCCCAACGAGCAGTAACTTCCTTCTGTGCATCAGCCTCTGCTCTAACAAATAACTCTTCTAACTTTTGTTTTGCTGCAGCTTTTTCTTCACCACTAGTAACTAACTCGTCTAGTATCTTACCAGCTTCAGGTAAAAGTTTGCCAGCTAATCCTGTTAATACACCTATCATTCTTCTTCCTCGTTATTTTCTTTATGTGATTCTGATATTCTTGCATCAATACGATGGAGAATAGGTGCATAAATAAAATACTTAAGAATTGTACCATAAAGAGCAGTCAACAAACAAATGGCCATCGCTGGGCCAATCTTTGCTGGATCATCCATGTTCGCCAACATCAATACCAAACCAATCAAAACCCCTACTGCACCGGCACTCATGCTATAACGACCAGCCATATAAACAGTATAAGATGCATCGTGAAGCTCATCGGGTAAAACATCTTTACGTGTAAGTAAAGATAATAGTAAACCAATCTTATTGCCTGATGCTACCAAAGCAAAAAAGGTCAATCCAAAAACTATAAGCACCGATGGAATATTAACAAAATCTAATGGAGTTTCCATCGCCAACGCCATCAATATAAACATACCTAAAAATCCACTTAATCGTTTAATCATAACACTTCTCCCCTTTAATCCAGCTCTATGCTGTCTCCATTATAATTATAAGTTTGTAGTATTCGCGATACGATACCGCTTCTTATACAATCTTTTTTACTAAACTCCATGTAATTAACACCGTCAATATCTTTTAAACGACTCCAAATATCATAAAAACCACTCTTAGTATAGTTTTCTCCATACTTATCACATTGCGATAAATCACCCTGTATGATTAACTTAGTACTATCGTGAAGACGAGTAAGCAATGTTTTCATTTGCAGAGGCGATATGTTCTGGGCTTCATCTAATATAATATACATATGATCTAAATTCAACCCACGCATATGATTTATTACTCTAAACTCTATCTTACCATCATCAATAAATTTTTTAGTTTGATCCTTTCCAATAATCTGATAGAGTATCCAAAGTGCGCTTTCATTATATAAAGTTATCTTATCCATCAAAGTGCCAGGCAAAAAACCTAAAGCATCTTCTTTACCCACATCTACTGTAGGGTTTATAATACAAAGCTTGTGGTATGGATTACCTCTCGTTAATACATCTTCCATCGCCTTTTGAACGCCGATAAAAGTTTTACCGGTACCTGCCATACCATGACAAAGCACTATTTGTGAGTCTTTATCTCCTATAATATTGTAATAAAGTTTTTGGCTTTCGGTTTGAAATTCAATAGGTCGTACAAACTTAGGAATAGTAGCCAATAAAATTCTCCTATAGGATCTTAATACTTGAATACCCCCTTTCATTTTTATTGATATTAATAACATTGTTAGTAATATCTTGCATACTCTCAATGTGCGAAATGATAAGCACATTATCAAATTTGCCTTTAAGGTATCCAAGTAGCATATTCATATGATTAATATTTTCAGAGTCAAGTGTGCCGAATCCTTCGTCAATAACAAAAAGATTGCATGTCGGAAGTAAGCTAATGTTTGATAATGCAGAACGAATTGTCAAAGCGGTCAATGTTTTCTCCATTCCCGAACCCAACTCAACTCGGCGGCGAGAGGTGCCGTCATCAATAAATATCATCAAGTCGTGAGCTTCGGTGTCCACTTCAAGGAAAACTTCAAAATTTGTAACATTACTTAAAATCTTTCTTATCTCATTATTAATCAATGGAACTGCGCGATTCATAATCATTAATGGAATACCATCATTACCAAAAGCATCCATCAATAATTCATGTAAAGCATACTTCTTTTCTATCTCTTTTAACACTTCAATGTTGCCACCCAAGTCAGTAATGCGCTGAGTGATTTGACCTAACACCGTATTGTTCTTTGTTATGTCATCATTGTTATCTCGCAAGGATACTTCAGCGATAGCCAAATTACTTTCTATTTCCTGTAATTCTCTATCAACCTTACGGTTATGTTTAATGGAGCTTTCATTCTTCTTATATGTTTTTCGTTCCTCTTTATAAGAAGCTAATTTATTCTTTTCTAATTCTAACTGAAGCGTTATGTTTTCAATAACCACACCCAAGTTTTGCAACTTGGATTCTAGATCACTAACTGCCTTCTCACACTTTTCATATAACTTTTCTTCTTGAGGGAAGTTTTTATACTCATCTAGGTCTTGAAGTTTATCTTCAATATCTTCTTCAAGATTTTTCTGCAACCTTTCCTCTTCTTGAACTATCTTTCTACTCTCAAAAGCTCCGGTTAAAAAGCTGCACTTCTTACACGTTTCATTTGTGTCAAACCAATCATGTCTACCAAGAATACCAACCTGTCCATCATGGTGACTAATCTTTTGCTGTGTAGCTTTAAGCTCCCATTGCAATTCTTTTAATCTATCATTGGTTGCATAGTATGTCCCTTTTCGGTGAACATACCCCCCATCTTTTGTATTTAGTTCATTAAGTTTAGTTTTGTTATCAGATAACTGTGAACGATACTCTTTATTTAAAGTGCGATTTTTATCTTGTTGTTCTTCTAAATCTTTTATATTGGCCGATGATTTATTTATATCAGCCTCAATAGGGGCTAAAGAACGCAACCCATCATATATTGGATGTAAAGACTTTGTTAAATTATCTTTTGACTTTCTACCACCTTCTAATTCTTTTTCTATCTCAACCTTTTGTTCAGTTAAAAAGGAAATATTCCTTACTGCTTCTTTTCGTTTTGACTCAAACTGATTAAGAATAGATGGGTAATCTTTATCTTGATATTCTCGCAACAAAGTTTTAGTAGATGATGTTTCTTCCTTAATAGATTTCTGTAAATCATCAATAACATTTAACCCAAGAAAACGAGCAAGCAAATCTTTTCTATTAGTTTGACCATGATCAATAAAGCGAGTAACATCAAACTGCTGGCTAAATGTAGTCATCGTGTGTTCTTCATAAGAGCCAAGCAAGCCACGAATCTGCTCCTCTGTTTGCCTTACATTTGCATGACCACTAATATTAACTTTATCGCCGGCAATAATTTGAAACAACTCTACTTTATTGTTGGCACGATTTGGATTTCTTTTGTTTCTTTTAAACTTTCTATCTACAATATATCTTTGATTGTCTATAGAAAACTCTATCTCTATAGAGCCTTCCTCTTTATTCTTGTGAATAACATCAGCAACATTTCTACCACCAGTTCTATTACTACTATTAAAAAACCCTTGTAGAATTGCATACAGAATACTTGACTTACCAGAGGCATTGGCAGAGAATATTCCCGTAAGACCTTTGAGCTTATCAAAATTAATTATGTTGCTTGGACCATAGGAAAATACATTATCAAACATAACCTTATGTATGACCCACTTTCTACCCTTGTAAGTGTCATACTCTTCTGTAGCGCAAGTATCATAAAAATC
>Ga0208299_1002964_pt1 | contig 11008 bp, 23 predicted proteins | sample 15_taG_FD_184089 | JGI IMG/M metagenome (GOLD analysis project Ga0208299, IMG submission 184089) | Marine viral communities from the Subarctic Pacific Ocean - 15_ETSP_OMZ_AT15312 metaG (SPAdes) (version 2) | ecosystem: Environmental > Aquatic > Marine > Oceanic | place: Pacific Ocean | collected...
TCTGAAATAATGGTGGGGACAAAATATACATTCGATCGCAATTACGATCTGGGGGGTAAGTTCGGTAAGGTATTCGGAGTGTCTAATGTAATGTCATACGGCGGTGTTGAATACTCACATAAAAGATATAATGGAAAAGAGACATGGGAGTGGGAATGGACACGATTAACAGACTCTCAGATGACCAGTTTAACAACCCTTCGTGATACAGTTGAAGGTTCACGCTTTAAATTTTTATATTATGATGGTTCTGATTGGAATTGGGTTCGCATGAGCGATAAGTCACTCCAGAAAAAACAAATAGCTTACCAAACATATAATACAAGTATTCAACTGACCCAGCAATTGTCGTAATGGCATTGCCTAAAATATACGCTGATACGGCCGGGATGAAAGGCCGTACTGTTTCCCAAGGTTGGATTGAAACATCTTCTGGGGCCGGATCAACAACATTCGGTACGGCCACCGGGTTATTCGGATCTGAAATAGCTACTTTTAGCGCATCTGGGCTTGCACAATGGTCATTTGTTGCAACTTCAAACCTTACTGGCCCCGGTCGTGTTAATGATAATTTAGATGGTGCGCCAGTTAGTTTCACCGAAAAGAAAAATGGGATACGATATAGTTTGGCATCGGCTAAACAATGTGACTTTGTATCATTTTATTGCGGCAAGGCTGATTCCAATGTCACCTTTTATATTTATACATCAGATTCCGCTGGAGCCAGTTACTCGGAATTGACCAGTACATCAATAACGGCCGGGTGGAATATTGTTTCATTTTCAGCCACCACAAAACAGTACTGGGTTTTTCAAGTTGAATCATCCACTTCATCAATGGATCTGGAATTAAATGAGGTCATATTGGGTGAATTGGTGACTTTCCCCCATATGTGGGCCTTAGATGGCAAATTTAACCGTATTCCCCAAAATAAAGTGATCGAGTCAGAAAACGGCGTTGAATATGCCCACAAAACGGGCGTTTCTCGACGGAAGTGGGACTTGAGTATGCCTAATATCGATTCGACTTTTAGAGGGGAATTGGATACCTTATATGGAAATTTGGATGGAAGCGATAAAAATTTCCTATTTGTGGACGATAATTCAGATAAATACTATGTAAGAATGGCTGGGAAGCCAATCGTTGGCCAAATAGCATCTGATCGCTACTCGGCCAACATCCAGATCTCAGAATAAGTTACTTATTCTTTTTTAGTTTCTTATACCAATCGCTTGATAGGATATGCTCTTTAAGCAATTTCGCATCCTGTTGCGTAAAAACCCAATATGGCCGAGTCCATGAATCAAAATCAAAATCATCCAAGGCCCATTCGCGCAGTACCATTTCTACCCACTCTTCATAACAGCCTGTACATCGTGGAATTGTCCCTTCGTAAGTTGTAGCTTCTTTGCCACAGAAACAATCCATATCTGGCGTTACAGGAATTGCTAAACTCATTTCATTCTCCTTTTGTTAAAAAAAAAGCTACAAATATGCTACAATATTCTTCTCGAGATCTTCGTGAAAACATCAGCTTCCCAAGCTCGTGACGAGGGTTCGATTCCCTTCGCCCGCTCACCGTCTGAAAAGGCATTTTCTCGAAGATAAAGTTATATTGATTTATTTGTCTCATACTCACTCATGGTCACTCATGCATTACCATAAGTTATGATGGTACGCTACAATTATGCAACATAAATACTACAATCAGTTTTAGGGGGAAGTTTAAATTGATAGTACACCGAATGCCTTTACCCGGCGCTCAATGTCTGCGCGGACATATCTCTGTGCCATCTTCTTAGTTGACCATCCGGCCAGCAGCTGAACCTCTTCCAACGACTCCCCTTCATTGAACATATTGGTTAGGGTGGTTGGCCTTAGACATTTTAAACAAGCATTCTCAAAGCCATGTTTTTCACACGCTCTTTTTAATGCCCTTGATGAAGTGGACAGATTACTGATGGTTGGTTTCATAGAATATATAGATGCGCCCATATCGATCAGTTTCTGTTTCATAGGTATAACCACAGCTTTGGGTGGTTTTTTCGCCATCTTGCCGCTCTTATGCTTCAATTTTTGGCGTTTCATCACTATACACTTATGGCCATGGATGTTATGGATATGATCTTTGGTGATACGGCCAGCATCACCCGGTGATAAACCAGTTAAATAGCATAGCATCCAAAAGTCCCGATGTGACTCCTTGATGGTATCGTCATGTATAACTTTGTGGAATATATCGATTGGGATGGGTAAAAAATCTTTTTCAGCCACTTGCTCTGGAACATTCGCGCCGCTTATTGGATTTGATTCCATATAAGCATTTGTTACGCCGTAGTCAAATAATTGCCGCGGAATTTTCAGATAATTATTAATCGTGTTGGGTGCTTTATCTTCATGGAATTTGATGTACATATTAATATCTTTGGGCGAAATGGATGTGGCGATCGTATCCGGCCCCAGAAACGCTATTAATCTGGTGTTATGTTGAATTTCATCCGCAAACCAACTCGCGCTGTGACTGTCTTGTCGCAGAAATGAAAACCACTCATTCCGCATATTTTGAAGTGAGATAAGTTCCGGGTCAACGATACCAAATTGCGCCAATCCCTTTTTGAGATCCAACTTCTGGCGAATGCGTTCCGCTGGCGCTCTGTGGGTTATTGGGTTAAGCGAAAGTTGTTTTCTTGATTTACCCGTCCCACTAAAATACCAATAGTACTTACCTCTTTTACGGATAGTACCCATCAGATATGATCACAATCGGGGCAACCTTTGTCCAAGCAAGTCATCATAGCATTAGAATATCTCTTGCCATTAAGACCGAACTCTTTCGCTTTTATGTGCATTGTGCAATGGTTACCATTTTTCTTTTTTAATCGAATTGTCAAGTTTCTATCTTTTTGAGTCAATGCTTTCTTTGTCTTCTCTAAATCGTCTTTATGTATAAAATCTAAAATATCAGAACCAATCATTTCCTTTTCCGTCCAGCCGAGCGCCCTTTCGAGTTGGGGGTTTATTGATTTAACTTTACCATTGCGGGAACAGGACATTGGATTAGGACTGTGGTAAAAAGTCCAATGCCATTGTTTAGTGATGTTTTCAAGTAGTTTAGCCATCTCTTCAAAGGCTTCTGGGTGGGGTTGGAAGCTTTGTTCATTCTTTTCCAATTGATCAACTTTATCTTTAAGTTCGTTAATTTGTACTAATTGATTCTCCAAAATTCTGTCTTTAATGTCCGTACTCATACTTAATGGTTTCTCCTTCCTTGTTTTTAACCGTGACCGTGAGCCACCATCTGGGTCAAAGTCAAGTTTTATTTTTAAAATCTTAGATACGGTGGCCAGCGTATGCCGTCTTATATTATGGCCTTTGCTCCATTTCCCGATTTGTTGACGGGAATATCCTAAAGTATCTGAAATTTCTTCAAGCGTATCACCCTCTGCCCTAAGATTATTAATGATCGTCTGGATAACAAGGGAGTTATCTTTGTATTTTGTTACATCCATTGGTTGCCACACCTTTCTCACATTTTATTTAATAAATGGTATAACAAGTATACTAATGGTAACCCACCAATGTCAATGGTAATGCATAAGTGACCATGAGTGAGTATTTTTTAAAAATAATACTTGCTCATTTTTATTTATTTTTCATACTTTGTGTTAACATATGTTAACGAAATATAACATTTTTATAACCCCCGGCACACATTTGCTTTTATGTGTTTTCCTTATGAATGTGTCGGGGGTTAGTTATTAATACAGCGGGATTCTTGGATGTTAATATGAGTGAAATTGAGAAACTTATAATCAAAATCCCAGATGGTCAGAATAGACTCGATCTGATCGAAGGGATCATAAAATTTGCAGAGCGCAGAGGTTGCGTAACGGAAACTAATCCACATATTAAGCCAGTAAATAAAGAGGTACAAGACAATGAAGAGCAAAAGGTACGCCAAATCCTCGGCATCCCGCCGGATTAAAAGCCGCAGATATAAGGAAGGCTCACGATTCCAAGCTATGGTCATGTGGGAAACACCCCGTGAAGATAGCGGCGAAGTCTATTATAACTCAGACCATTACGGAGATTTGATTGACAGTCTTCTTGTAATTTTTAAAGACGAATACCCCCGTATTTCACTTTCCAAAAACCCAGTTATAAAGATGGCCACCGATAACGGCCAAGATATACTCTGGAAAGTAACCGACAATATCAAGCGGATGACCCAATGATTGATTGTAATCACCACCAATTCATCGACACTTGCGGTACTTGCTGGTTTAAGAGGGGGATGGCTGAAACCAACTACGAGAAACGGATTAACTGTTTCAATATGGCGCTAATTGTCTTTGATGCAAAAATTAATACAATAAAGGAAAATACTAATGAAAAACATACTCGCACACATTAGCTGGTATATGGGGAGATACGGCGTTTCGATAATATTGACGGTTATGACTGTAGTCGTAATAATTAATTGGTTTAGGGGGATTTGATATGGGAAAGGATGGAAAAATAATAGTGTTGCACGAAAAGATGGTTGATATACAGACAAATCTCAAAGTACCAAAAAATCAAATAAACAAATTTCAAAATTTTAAATACCGTTCATCAGAAGACATTCTTGAAGAGGTAAAACCTCTTTTAAAAAAACACGATCTCACGCTCAAGGTTGATGAAGAGTTAATTGAAATTAGTGATCTGGTATGTATCAGAACTACCGTCACTATTACTGACCGGGCAGATGAAAAGATGAGTGCGGTGGCATATGTTGGTGTAGATCCAAACAGGAAGGGCATGGATATAGGACAGTCATTCGGTGCATCATCGTCGTATGCTAAAAAATACGCTTTAGGTAATCTATTTCTTCTGGATGATACCAAAGATCTGGATGCCATCGATAATAAGGCAACCCAATCGAAACCGTCCCCCAAGAAACAATATAAGAAATCAGCGCCTAAATCGATAACTGAATCTCAGATAAAGAGATTGCGGGAGTTATGTAAAGATGAAAAGGTGAGCGATAAAACCGTCAAACATATTGCTGGTGGTGTTAAGGGAGACAAGTTCACAAAGGAATCGGCCGCCCAGCAGATCATAATGTTAGAAAAGGTGATAAGGGATGAAAAATAAAGAAAATTATCAGAAAATAAAACTCACTCAGATTAGTGGTGTTATGGGTTTCTATAAAAATTTAATAAACGCTGGGCGTGTCATGCCAAATGGATCTGCTGAAAAGCGTTATCAATTCTTGGCTGGTGAATATGCTTCTGGGAAAAGATATATGAAAGACTTGAGGGTCGAAGAGCCAACCCGTAGTAATGTTGCCACACCAGTTACTAACCCGGCGGCGGCCGCCAGATCCTCAAAGTTTTTAATGATATGAAAAATAAAAACTTAACCCAGCTTACGCCGAGACAGATCGCTGAATATGAAATGGTTCATGTGAATACAGTATTGAGTTGGATTGCAACCGGGGAATTAAAGGGCAGAAGGCTGGGGCATCGTACTATCCGGGTTAAAATGTCTGACTATCTGGATTTCTTAAAGAACGGTACTAAATGAGCGATAAAATATTAAAAGAAGTCGCTGAAAAGTACCCCCAGACCATGGAAGAGATGCAAAACTTAATTAACTGTAATCTCAAGGTCTTTGCGGCCAAGCAATTGGATTACGGCCCAAATAACATAGCCATGAACGGTAACGACCACTTGGCTTTGCTGGGTATTGCGATCCGGGGTAATGATAAGATTCAACGAATCCTAAATCTTTTAACTGAAGGCCAACAGCCAAAGAATGAATCCCTGGAAGATAGTTTTTTGGATCTGGCCAACTATTGTTTGATGGCCTGTATAGTTAATAGGGGGAAATGGGGCAAATGACCGTTGATTACGACAAAGTAGGGGAAGTGTATGACTCATCGGAAGAGCCGGAAGAAATAACCCCGTTGAATCGCGCACATAACGACCTAAATATTGCGATCGTGACACTTGATTGGTATGCAAAGAACGCATATACAGATGATACTGATTTCCGTGGGGCCGCTCAAGAAGCATTAAGAAGAATTTATAAACGAAAAGGATAAAAGATGACAGACAAAAAAAAGCTATTTGTTAGGGGAACCTTTAAAGAGAAGGTATTCGATAACGGTGGGATTATTATTAAATGTGCGGTCAACTTAGATGATCTATATCAACACGCGGACGAAAAGGGTGTTGTCCGATTTGATGTTAAGCGGAAAAGAGAGTGCGGTGAAGACGGGAAAAGCCATTATGGTGAGATTGACACATGGAAACCAGATCCCAGTAGGCGCTCTGCCCCGGCACAAAGCGATGATGATGGAGAATTGCCCTTCTAAATAATTGACCACATACCAATGCCGCCTGTTCTCCACATACAGGCGGCACAAGCCATGCATATAAACAAAAATTTCAACAAAAAGTTTTCATTTTCAATTCTGGGGAAACCAATCCCCCAGAAGCGGCATCGCCATACATCAACTGGTAAGTTTGTTCGCACTTATGACCCCTCAAAGGATGATAAGGCTGCATTCCTTAAAAAGTGTCTGCTCCAGCGAGATCCATTAGAATATAGATGGATAAAACCTCTGGAGCATAAAGGATATGTGGAAATCTTCATTGACTTTTGTATGCCCATCCCAAAAAGCACATCTAAAAAGAAGACCGCTGAAATACTGGAATGGATTACCTACCATAGCAAGCGGCCAGACATAGATAACCTTATCAAGTTCGTATTAGATGCGTTAAGCGGCCATTTCTGGAACGATGATGCGGTAGTCGCCAAGATAACTGCTTCTAAAATATATGATGAGTGTCCACGGACTGATTTTGAAATTATTTACCGGGGTGGTTTACAAAATTGACTAAAAAAAAGAAATATGTGAAGCGCCCTTTCCCCCGAAAAGGTGTGGATTGGGACAAAATAAAGCGCGAAAAAAAAGATGCCAAGAATAAATCTTCCGTAGCGGACAGAATAGAGGAAACAATATGAGTCCAAACCGAGCCGCTAAAGCAAGAAAAAGACAGAAGTTTCTCAAGCGTAAGAGTATAGCAGAGTACAAATCTAAGAAACGAAGGGAGCGTAAGGATGCCAGAAAAGAGAAATAAAGAATATTTCAGAAATGATGATTGGAAGCAATGGAAGATGGGATGGCCTTATCGTGGAGATGTGGAAGATCCTGTATATATAATGGAACGCTCTGAACTTTTTAAGGAGAACGGCAACGGCTGGTGGTATTTGCAAGGGATATTCCCCAAAGAAGTCCGGGATAAACAATGAGCGATAAAGACAGAACATATGCACAGCGGAATGATGGCCGGGTTAACCTTGCGGAAATTCGTGCGGAAGAATTTTTCAAATCCCATGAAATGAAATATGTCAGATATGGATTCGACGAAAAATGTGATAGGGTTGATTTCGATATGTGGTGGAAAATACCAGAAGAAATTAGGTCTGCACCAGATTATATAGTGTCCAATGATGATACGGTATTTTTTGAAGTTAAGGGGTATTTCGGGGAATTAAAGATCAAAATGAATGATATGGTTGCCTATGAGCATTGGTCTAAAATATTGCCTGTTTGGATGTTTGTAAGGAACTGCGAATCTGATAAAGAATATTGTGTTGAGTGGAAAAAAGTAATCAAACATATGAGCAAATGTAAGGTAGGCCACTACCCGGATAATGGCAGAACATACTTTATTATAGATGAAGCATTTTTAGAAAAGGAAAACAAAATAAGGAGCCAAAATGGACAAGCATGATGCCCCCAGTTTTCAATGGTATCCCAAGGATTTTTTGGCAGATCCAGATGTGATGCAAATGAATTTTGCCCAAAAAGGTGCTTATATAGTTCTTATATCATACCAATGGTTGAATGATGGTTTACCCAAAAACACTTCTTATATAAGAAATCTTTTGGGGGGTACACCTAAATGGAAGCAACTATGGGATGGTGTGAAACATAAGTTCGTTGAGATTGACGGTAAGTTGTACAATAAGAGACTTTACAAGGAACGGCAAAAGCAGATAGAACACCGGAAAACAGCATCAAAAGCGGGTAAGAAGGGTGCTGAAAAGCGATGGCAATCGCATAGCCACCCCATCGATTCGCCAATGGCGAAAAATAGCTCTTCTTCTTCTTCTTCTTCTTCTACTTCTATTGCAATAAGAAACCCCCCTATATCCCCCCAAGGGGAATCGGGTGTTTTGAAGAATTTTAATCTAAAAAATATCGAGAAAATTTATTCGATTCTTGTTTCCGAAAAAGAGGTTGAGCGATGGAATAGAACTGGTAAGCTAATGAATCAGCCTACCATAAATGCGATATCAAGTTATCTGAATCAGCATGGCGATATCAAAACTGCTGTTGAATATGCTGAAGAAAGAAAGCGGTTAAGGAAAGAGGGTAAAATGGTATCCAAGTTAGAAAAATTCTGTAAGACGGATTGGATTAATTATGCCCCGGAATCAGATGAAAATGCTTTTGAAACTATAAGGTCTGAAACGGTATGACGGACATTATTGATATTTTGGAAGCATTATGGGATGCGTACGGGAGAAGCAAAAACGAAAACCAGATTCGAGTCTATGTGAACTGGGCTAAAACCACAGATACTAATAGACTGAAGAAGGTGGTTGATACATGGATTGGCAATGAAAAGTTTTTCCCGTCGCTCTCAGATCTGAGGGGTTTGTATTCAAACCAGAATAGAACATTCGTAAGTATAACTCATAGTGAGGAGTGTTGGTTCTGCGGCGGTGTGGGTATGATACCATCAATTGATTCCAGAGAAAATCGGCACTACATCGTTAATTATGGATGCAAGTGTACGAACTTCACTACATCGGGCGTAGAACCATACTTCAGTAAGTTCCCCAAACTTGAATATGGGGAATATGCTGATAAGTTTGATAAGGATGAGTTTACCTACCCCCAGATTGTTGATATGTACTTAATGAATGAATTATTACCCCCTAAAGAGCGCATTGTTGGATTTTGAAACTTTTACGAGCAAGCTGGGAATTATTCAAAGCGACTTTCTTACTGTTGATTGCACTCTTGATATTAAGCGCGATCTTTATGGTAGAAGGCGTTTTAAAGATCTTACGGAAATTCAATTGGATAAATTGATGAACGCCTATAGATGGGAATATCGAAGGATCCAGAAAAAAAGAGATAAACAGCACTATAGGAAGTCTGATTGAAGAAAAAGGGTAGGGGGGGGTCAGAAATTAGAAAAATTAATCAAACTTTGATCCTGGATCTAAAATACCATTTTCCCCCCAGCATATAATATAAAGGAATATGGTCAAAATGGGAAAATTCCCTCTCTAATCGGGTCATTTAAACCCTTACTTTAACTAATTTTTCAATTCAATTTTAAAAAATTATTTTAACCCGGAAAAATATTCATAAAATAATTTATGTATAATATTTATAAAATTATCAAATTTTAGCGGCCCGGTTTTGGGCGCGCGGGTGTAATCTCGGGACACTTTCCCGGGCGTACTTTCCCCGCTGGCCCACAATCATTTTTCAGATTTTAGGCTAAATTTAAAGGGCCGTTTCCGGCCGTTTTATCCTTTGGCTATATTTCCGGCGGCCAATCCAAAAAAAGCGCCGTTATACCGTCGTAAAAGGCCAAAAAAAAGCGCTCCTATTACGGCGCGCTTGTTTATTTTTTATGCTTAGCCAATATTACTTGATTCACGCCGGGATTAATACGGCGTAATATCTCGTATAAAAGTGCTGTTAATGCTCTTTTCATATGTGTTTACCTTATTATTTAAAAAATACTTTAGCGCCCGGCCATAACTTGAAATATGCGCGGCCCATGGCCGCCACCGGGCTGGTTCCTTTGTTTAATGAATTGGTGTAATAATTCGCATATCTTTGAATGTGTCCAAGTTTCCGCACGCATGGCCAATGTTAGTACATGACCCGCAAAGGCCGGGACAGATGAAAGCCCGGCCAGATCCGGCCAGTTTTCGGATTTCTCTTTTTTCGGCGCTGGTCATATCCATAGGTGTAATTTTACGGCCTAGGTTAAACCCTTCATAAGCGCCCCGGAAAAATGAGTAGCCCTTCATGGATTTTAAAACATGATCGTATTTTCCACCCTTTGAACCGTTCAGCGCATAATTTCCCGGTATATGACCGAAGCGCGCGGCGTATTGGTGAAACATGGGTAAACTCTTTGAATAGCCATAGGCGGCAATCCTTGGCCGCTCTTCTAGCGTGTTAAACCAGTAGGTCATTATATCCAAATTAGGGAAGTCACCATCGACATACAGCCGTAAATCCACACGCCGCCCGGAATATGAAGGCAAGCATAAAACCCGGTCTAATTCTGCGCGGATCAATTCCGGGTTATGCCTTTCGAGTATGGTGTTTTGTAATTGCCTAAAATACGCGGCCGGATATCGCCACGCTTTGAACGAATAACACCAATTTAGACACGCCCCCGCCCCGGGGCAATTCACCCCGGGCAGAGTTGACCAGCTAAGAAACGGTAATTTAGAATTGCCTTTCGTGAATAGGGTAAATTCCGGGTTGCTAGATTCCATAAATCGAAGGAACTTCAGCGCATAATACACCGTGCCGCCCTTCTTATATTCCGGCCCGTTCAATTTTACCGCGGTTAAAATAGATGCGTATAATTCATCTAAATTAGTTTTAACAGCCAGCGCGGCCCATTGTATACCTAGGGCGCGGGTTATTGAAAGCTGTCTCATGACTCCAACCTATTAATCCAGTCAATGGCCTCGAGAATGTGCCCGCTAAAGTCATTCAATACATCTATTGAATGGACACGGCGCATTGCACATAATTTATGATCCCATATCGCAATTGATAGATCTGAGCCGCTGACCCTTATCCTATAACCTTTATGCCACTTTTCCCATATACTCATGATTGCCCGCCTTTCTTATTTATATTTATCATTGTCTGAACTATTGCCACCAGTACCAGCGCGGCCAT